>MDTB01037241.1_pt1 | contig 17814 bp, 22 predicted proteins | sample 811161 | NCBI WGS metagenome assembly MDTB01 (sample SAMN05326650, study PRJNA326480) | marine metagenome | isolation source: seawater | place: Mediterranean Sea | collected 2009
GATACGACCAAATTGACTTAAAAAAATATTTGAACCTCTTCCAGGTGTATCTTCAGGAAAATTAATTGGCCTTAAAAGTCTATTTTCAGTATCAATATATTTTATTAATTCTCTTTGGTCCCAAACATGATTTCCAGTGGTAATACAATCGACACCCGAAAAAAAAAGTTTTTCACAAATATCCTCGGTTATTCCAAATCCACCAGCAGCATTTTCTCCGTTAACAATAACAAAATCTAAGGAGTATTCTTTTCTTATATCTGGCATCTTTTTTATTACAGCTTCTCTTGCAGACCTTCCAACAATATCGCCTAAAAATAATATTCTCAATTTCTTATCCCTTTAAAATTAAAAAATTTTTTTTCTGTAATAACACCATCCAGTAAAAAATCATGATCCTCTCTTATAATATGATTTGTCTCCTGACCAGAAAAAGCTAATCCATACTTAGCACTTAAATCAAAAAAAGGAAGGCTTCTATCATAAATACCTAAACCCATACCAAGTCTGACTCCTTTTTTATTAAAACATAGTAATGGAATTATAATAATATCAGGAACTAATATATTTTTGGATGAGGGGGATAAAATACCAAGACTGTCTTTTATTAGCTCTTGATTCTCAGACCATTCTCTAAATTCAATAATTTTTTCGTCATTTACATATGGCAATGCAAGTTTTGATCCATTTTTTGAAGCATATCTTAGTAAATTTAGACAATCAGTTTCGTAGTTTATTGGATTATAACCAGCAATCACCTTATTCTTGAAACAACCAACTGCCTTAATAAAGTTTTTAATAAAACTTGTATCTTTATCTTTTGAAAAATCTAAAAAAAATTCTTTTCTTTTTACCTTCCAAATAGATCGGAGTTTATTTTTTTCTTTTTGGTAATCTTTAAACATAATTAGAGATTTTAATTACTGATTAATATTACTTTTAATTTTTATAGTAATATCTTTCAAGACCTCTGTCATTTCATCAATACTCAATTCATCGTTAAGTTCTTGATTCTCTTCCTCAGCAAGAATCCCTGCCAACAAAAAAAGTCTCTGTTGGTCGAGCTCGCCAACTCTTTTTTTTATTTTACTAATTCTATTAGCAAATTTTATTGCTAGATTTCTAACTTTATCTTCATCACCATCGGTGCAGGCGATAAGAAATTCTCTATTATTAATCTCAATAGATACATTTCCCATTTTCTATCCTAATTATTTTTAACATAATTTATTAGTAACTCGATTTCTTTTCTGGCTTCACTTTTAATCTTTTCACTAGCCAATAATTTTTTTGAAAGATCTTCATTCAATTGACTGGCTTTTTCTAGCTCAGCAGATTTGTCGTTATAAAGTTTTAGTAAATCAGTTACACTGGAATTAGCTTCATCAATAAATTTTTTTAAATTTTTAAAAGTTTTGCTCATATTTAATTTATAATTACATCAATATTGATTTGGTTCAACACTATATTAAAAAAATGAATTTTTTAAGATTCAGATTGACGTTTCAGGATTACTTCTTCAAATTACATTTTATAAAATTCAAGAAAAATAACTAAGTGACTCAGAGAAAAAAAATGGAAAATAATGATGTTAGTCTAAAAAAGATGGCTGATGCAGTGAGATTTCTTTCTGTGGAAGCTGTAAAAAAAGCAAATTGTGGTCATCCCGGAATGCCGATGGGTGCAGCTGATTTCGCTACTGTATTATTCTCTAAATTTTTAAAAATAGATCCTAAAGTTCCTGAGTGGCAAAATAGAGATAGACTTGTTTTATCAGCAGGTCATGGCTCGATGTTACTTTATGCAATTCATCATTTAATTGGTTATAAAGATATGACATTGGATCAAATCAAAAACTTTAGACAATTAAATTCTGTTACACCCGGTCATCCAGAATATGGTCACACTTTGGGAATTGAAACAACAACTGGTCCATTGGGGCAAGGAATATCAACTGCTGTTGGAATGGCTATTGCCGAAAGAATTTTAAATTCTCGATTTGGAGACGATATAGTTGATCATAATACATACGTAATAGCATCTGATGGAGACTTAATGGAAGGTATAAGTCATGAAGCAATTGGTCTTGCTGGGCATTTAGGACTATCAAAGCTAATTGTTCTTTATGATAGCAATAATATTTCAATAGATGGGTCTCTAGACTTGTCAGACTCAACTGATCAAGTTAAAAGATTTGATGCATCTGGATGGAGTACTAGAGAAATAGATGGACATGATTACGCTCAAATTGAAGAGGCAATTGCTGAAGAATTAAAAACTGATTCACCATCTTTGATAGCCTGCAAAACAACAATTGGTTTTGGATCTCCTGATAAAGCTGGAACATCTGCTTCACATGGAGCGCCTCTTAGTCAAGAAGAGATTGACAACATGAAAAAAAATCTTGGTTGGGATTACGAACCTTTTGAAATTCCTACAGATATTAAAGATGCTTGGCGTCTGATTGGGTTAAAAAATACAAGCGAGAGAAAAGATTGGGAAGATAGACTATCAAATATTGACGATAAAAAGAAAGTTAAGTTTCTTCATGCAGTTAATGGTGATATTTCTAATCTAGTAAAAAAGAATTTACAAAATTTGAAACAAAAATATTCTTCTGAAAATCCAAAACTTGCAACCAGGCAATCATCGCAACAAGTTTTAGAGGTTTTAAACGAAGTAGTTGAAGAAATGGTTGGTGGTTCAGCTGACCTTACTCCCTCAAATAATACTAAAACTAAAAATATAGATCCAATTTCAAAAAATAACTTCAAAGGTAGATTTATACATTACGGAATTAGAGAACATGGTATGGCCGCTGCAATGAATGGTATGGCACTTCATAAAGGTATAATTCCTTATTCAGGAACATTTTTAATTTTTTCTGATTACTGCAGGCCTTCAATTAGATTAGCAGCATTAATGGGTATAAAAGTTATTCATGTTATGACCCATGATTCTATTGGTGTTGGAGAGGATGGTCCTACGCATCAGCCGATTGAACAAATTCCAAGCCTCAGGTCTATTCCTAATTTAAATGTTTTTAGGCCTGGTGATGCAACTGAGGTTGCAGAGTGCTGGGAAATTGCAATAAGTTCAAGTAAACCCTCAATACTTGCACTAAGCAGGCAGGGTTGTGAGCACTTTAGAGATACATATGAAAGTTCAAATAAATGTGAATTAGGTGGTTATGAGGTTGGTTCAGTTACTAAAAAACCAAAAGTTTGTATTATTGCCACAGGAAGTGAAGTATCTATTGCAATTGATGTGAAGACAGAATTGGAAAAAGAGGAAATAACTTGCAAGGTTGTTTCAATGCCTAGTTTTGAATTATTTGAAAAACAATCTTATGAATATAAAAAAACACTTTTAGAAACAGACGGAATCCGTATAGGAATTGAGGCATCAGTTGGTACAGGATGGGAAAAATATCTAGGAGATAACGGGTTTTTTGTAGGAATGAAAGATTTTGGTGCTAGTGCACCAGCTTCTGATTTATTTGAATATTTTAAAATAAATAAAGAAAATGTATTAAATATTATTAAAGAAAATTTATAAGAATAGGGGAAAAAATGGTTACTAAAGTCGCGATAAACGGATTTGGAAGAATTGGGCGATTAGCTCTAAGAGCTATAATTGAGTCAAAAAGAAAAGATATATCAGTAGTTGCTATCAATGATCTAGGAACTCCAGATTTTAACGCTCATTTACTTCAGTATGACTCAGTACATGGTCAATTTCCCTATAAGGTTAAATATTCCAAATCATCAATAAATGCTGGGCTGGGGCCTATAAAAATTTTTTCTGAAAGAAATCCTGAAAATTTACCATGGGGTAAATTAGATGTTGATATTATAATGGAGTGTACAGGTATCTTTACTGATAAAGCAAAAGCTTCATTGCATCTTAAAGCTGGTGCAAAAAGAGTCCTTATTAGCGCTCCTTCAAAAGATGCTGATATAACTGTTGTTTATGGGGTTAATCATAAAAAAATAAGAAAAAGTCATAAAATAATATCAAATGCATCTTGTACAACTAACTGTCTAGCACCAGTCGCAATGGTTTTAGACAAACTTTGTGGTATTAATCAAGGTTATATGACAACTGTCCATGCTTTTACCGGTGACCAAGCAATACTTGACACACTTCACTCTGATAAAAGAAGGGCGAGATCAGCTTCACAATCCATAATACCAACCTCAACTGGTGCTGCAAAAGCTGTAGGTCTTGTATTACCTCAACTACTTGGTAAGCTTGACGGAACTGCTGTTAGAGTCCCAACTCCAAATGTTTCTATGATAGACCTTGTTTTTAATTCTAAGAAAAAAGTTTCGGTTGAACAAATAAATAATGCAATGAAAAAGATATCATTAGGCTCGCTTAAAGGGGTTCTTGAAACTTCTATTGAGCCACTAGTCTCAATAGATTATAACCATAATCCAGCTAGTTCAACATTTGATTTAACCCAAACAGAGGTAATTGGTGGAAGACTTGGAAGAGTTTTAAGTTGGTATGATAATGAATGGGGTTTTGCTAATAGGATGAGTGATACTGCCTCAGTAATTGGCAAATTAATATAATTTAATGCTAAATTTAAGAAATCTGGACCAACTTTTAAAAAAAAATTTAAAAGGCAAGATAGTCTATATAAGAGTTGATCTTAATGTTCCATTTAAAGATGATATTATTCTTGATGCAACAAGAATTGAAAGGATTATCCCTACAGTCAATGAGTTAACCAAAAAAGGTTCAAAAGTATGCCTCCTCTCTCACCTTGGAAGACCTAATGGTGAAAACAATGATAAATTCACCCTTAAAAAGATTGTTCCCACACTAGAAAAATATCTAAAAAAAGATATTTTATTCATAGATGATTTTTATGAGGAAAAGAATAAAAGAAAAATTAAATTGTCATCAAGTGAACAAATAATTTTATTTGAAAATACCAGGTATCATGATGGGGAAGAAAAAAATGATATGGAGTTGGCAAAAAGAGTTTCTAAAAATGCTGACTATTTTGTAAATGATGCATTTTCGGTATCACATAGATCTCACCTTTCTACGGTAGGTCTTGCAAAATATTTACCATCTTTTTCTGGAAGATATTTAGAACAAGAAGTTTCAATGATAAATAAATCTCTTAACATTAGTTCAGGACAAAAATTTGGAATTATTGGTGGTTCGAAGATTTCCACTAAGTTAAAAGTTCTTGAAAATCTTTCAAATAATGTTGATTTCCTTTTTATTGGTGGGGGAATGGCAAATACATTCCTTCTTGCAAAAGGATTTAAGATTGGAAAATCCCTATGCGAAAGGTCAATGATAAATACAGCAAACAATATTTTGTTAAATGCAAAAAAAAAGAATTGTGAAATAATACTTCCAACTGATGCTCTTGTTGCAAAAGATATGGAAAAAGGAACTTCTTTTAAAGAATTGCTTATTGACGAAATTTCAAATGATTCTTTAATATTAGATATTGGTACAAATACTATAAAGAAAATTAATGAAATCCTTAAAAGTGCGAGCACAGTAGTTTGGTGTGGCCCGTTAGGATTATTTGAATTAAATCCTTTTCAAAAAGGAACAGTATCTGTTGCTAAAGAGATTTCAAATCTAACAAAAAATAAAAAAATTATTTCTATAGCTGGAGGTGGTGATACAGTTGCTGCCTTAAGCCAATCAAATTACAATAAAGACTTTACATATATCTCAACGGCTGGAGGTGCTTTTTTAGAATTATTAGCAGGAGAGAAATTACCAGGATTAGAAGTCTTAAGATAATAAGGGGAAAAAATGACAGAAATTTATGAAATAGCAAATCAAATGGTTGCAAAAGGAAAAGGTATTTTGGCTGCAGATGAAAGCTCAGGAACAATTAAAAAAAGATTTGATACAATTAATGTTGATTCTACTGAAAATAATAGAATGAATTATCGAAGAATATTATTTGAAACTCGTGAAGCAATGGAAAATTATATATCAGGAGTTATACTATTTGATGAAACTCTAAGACAATCAACTGAAAATGACAAAAAATTAGTTGATATAATTAATGAAGCTGGCTCACTACCTGGTATTAAAGTTGATATGGGGGCAAAAGAGTTAGCAATGACGAATGGTGAAACAGTTACAGAAGGTCTAGATGGATTAAGAGAAAGACTTAATGAATACTCTGATCTCGGAGCAAAATTTGCAAAATGGAGAGCCGTTATTGCAATTTCTGATGAAATCCCATCAACATTGTGCATTGAAGCTAACTCACATGCACTCGCAAGATATGCAGCATTATGCCAAGAAGCAGGTATTGTTCCAATTATTGAGCCAGAGGTCTTGATGGATGGATCGCATACAATTGAGCAATGCTATGAAGTTACAAAAAAAACTTTAAAAAAAGTTTTTGACGATTTGACTAAGCATAGGGTGGATTTAAAAGGTATTTGTTTAAAACCTAATATGGTTATAAATGGAAAAGAATCTTCAAAAAAATCTTCCCCTGATGAAATAGCTGAAATGACTATTAATTGTTTCAAAGAAACTGTTCCATCAGAGGTACCAGGAATAGTTTTCTTATCTGGAGGCCAATCTGAAGTTGAGGCTACTGAAAATCTTAATGCAATTAATAAAATTGACGGAACACCATGGAATTTAAGCTTCTCTTATGGTAGAGCTTTGCAAGCATCGGCATTACGGGCTTGGCAAGGTAAGTCAGAAAATGAAAACGAGTGTTCAAAAGCATTTGCGCATAGAGCAAAAATGAATTCTTTAGCAACCAAAGGTAAATGGTCTAAAGATCAAGATTTTTAGTAACTAAGGAAGTCTTATGAAAATCAATGGTAATGAGATTAAACCAGGAAATATAATTCAACACAATGATGCAATTTGGGTTGCAGTTAAAACCTCACATGTAAAACCTGGTAAAGGAGGTGCATTTGCCCAAGTAGAATTAAAAAAAATTCCTGAAGGCACTAAACTTAATGAGAGGTTTAGAGCATCTCAAACAGTTGAAAGATTAAGACTTGATAATAAAATTTATCAATACTTATACACCGAAGGAAATATAGTATCATTTATGGATAAAGAAACTTTCGAACAAATTGAATTATCTCAAGATTTTATTGGTGAAAAGGTTGCACTACTTCAAGATGGTATGGATGTTGAGATTGAAAGCCATGAAGGAAGCCCAATTAATATAGCTTTACCGGACCATATAACTTTAGTAGTTTCTGAAACTGAACCGACAGTTAAAGGTCAGACTGCCGCTGCTTCATATAAGCCAGCAATATTAGAGAATGGATTACGTGTAATGGTTCCTCCATTTGTTCAGGTCGATGAAAAAATTATTATAAATACAGAAGATTTATCTTATGTTAAACGTGCTGATTAATGGACTCTCCACTTATAAATATTATGCAAAAGGCTGCAAATAAAGCTTCAAGGGGCTTAAGAAGAGATTTTAATGAGCTTGAAAATCTTCAAGTAAAGACTAAAGGTCCTGCAAATTTCGTCACAGCATCCGATATAAGGACTCAGCAAATAATTTATGATGAATTATCTTATGCAAAACCAGATTGGTCATTTGTAATGGAAGAATCCAAGCCAATTAAAAATGAAAAAACAAAATCTAGATTTATTATCGATCCAATAGATGGAACAACAAATTTTATGCATGGGAATCCTAACTTTGCAATTTCTATTGCCGCTGAAATAAACGGGAAATTGGAAGCAGCAATAATTTACTCTCCTATCACAGATGAGATGTTTACAGCTGAGAGAGGAAAAGGATCTTTTCTAAATGATAAAAGAATAAGGATAGCAACTAGAAAAAAGTTATCTGACACAATCTTAGTAACAGGAATTCCCCATTTAGGCAGGGGTGATAAAGAATTATTTATTAAGGAAATGAATAAAATTATTCCAGAGGTCGCTGGAATAAGAAGGTCAGGATCAGCTGCTTTAGATCTTGCTTGGATTGCTGCAGGTAGATATGATATTTTTTGGGAAAGAGGCCTTGAGATATGGGATATAGCAGCAGGTGTTCTTTTGGTGCGTGAAGCGGGAGGTTTTGCAAAAGGTTTAGATGGAAGCGAAAAAAATCTTTGGGAAGGTAATATTATAGCTGGTAATGATGATATAATTAACGCTTTAAGTGAAAAATTAGATTTTTAATACTTGCATGACTAATAAATGCAATGTAAAACCAATCAAAAAATAGGGAATTTTATGAAAAAAGATACTCATCCTGACTATCATTTGATAACTGTCAAAATGACTGATGGTTCCAGCTTCCAAACTCGTTCAACTTGGGGAGAGGAAAATGGTACTTTAGTTTTAGATATTGATCCAACTACTCATCCCGCATGGACAGGTGGAGGTCAAAAGATTTTAGATCGTGATGGAAGAGTAGGTAAATTCAATAAAAAATTCGAAGGTTTTCTTGGAGAAAATTCAAAAAAGACCCCTGAAAAACAAGACACTTCAAAGGATACAAGTGAATCCTAGAATATAAATAAATATTAATTAATTTTATTTTTTAAAAATGTTTTCAGCACTATCCTTTGATAGTTTCTTTTCTTCAATCTTTTTTTCACATTTTTCTATTAGTTCATTAAGGCACAAAATTCTTTCTTTAAGTTCGCTGATACTTAATTCATCTAAATTTTCTTTTTTTAAAAGCTTTATTCCTGATTGCTTATTAACAAAATCTTCTTCCATTATTAACTAGTCCATTGATTATTCTTATTTTACCATCAATATTATTAATAGTATAATCTAAGAGAATAATTTTATAGATTTTTATATAGAAATTTTTACAAATTACATTTTATCTTATATAGATTGCCGATAGTAACTTATAATTATTTTTATCTTTTGGAGAAAAAATATGAATCAACCATTAATGCCTAAAGCAACTGCTGTTTGGTTAATTGACAATACAGCATTAACTTTTGAACAAATTGCTGACTTCTGTAGTCTTCATATACTTGAGGTTAAAGGAATTGCTGACGGTGATGTAGATCATGGCATCAGAGGTGCTGATCCAATTGCTGCCGGTCAATTAACAAGACTTGAAATTGAAGATTGTCAAAAAGATAAGAATGCAAGATTAAAAGCTATTAAAAAAAGAGACGATTTACCTGAGGTGGCTAGAAGAGTTGGAAAAAAATATACACCTTTATCTAAAAGACAAGACAGACCAGACTCTATTTTTTGGTTAGTTAGAAACCATCCTGAACTTTTAGACTCTCAAATTAGTAAGTTAGTTGGAACAACTAAATCTACTATCCAATCTATAAGGGATAGAACTCATTGGAATTCAGCAAATTTAACTCCCGTTGATCCTGTATCTGTAGGTTTATGTTCTCAAATAGATCTTGATAAGACGGTGAAAAAAGCATTCAAGAGAATTGAAAAAAGAAAAGCAGATGAAGCAAAAAAATATGAAAGCGAAGGAATTGAAGCACCAGAGAATTTAACTGATGAAAAAACTAATAATGTAAGCTCACCTCAAGACCTTGGAGATGTTAGCAAACAAATAAATATATCTGCAGATGAAAGTGCAGATGAAAGTAATGTAGATGATATTAAAACTGAAGAGATTAATGATCAGGCTAAAAAAGAATATACTTCGGACAGTGTTTTTGCAAAACTCAATGAATTAAAAAAAGAAGAATAATAGGGATTAATTGTGAAAAAAAAAATCTGATCAAAAGAATTTAATTTCCATTGTAATGGGAAGTAAATCAGATTGGATTACTATGAAGGATGCTTGTGAAATATTAGATGAACTAAGGATTCCTTATGAGACTAAAATAATTTCAGCGCATAGAACTCCTAATAGACTTTTTAATTATGCAAAAAAGATAAAATTAAAAGGTATTAAAGTAATAATAGCCGGTGCAGGAGGGTCAGCTCATTTGCCAGGAATGATTGCCTCATTAACTTCTCTGCCTGTCTTGGGTGTTCCTATTGAGAGTAAATCTTTGAAAGGAATGGATAGTTTATTATCAATTGTTCAAATGCCTGCTGGGATACCAGTTGGAACATTAGCTATTGGATCCGCTGGTGCAAAAAATTCAGCTTTACTAGCTACATCAATATTAGCTTCCGGGAATATTAAAATTTCAAAAAAATTGGAAAATTGGCGACTCAAACAAACTAAATCTGTTTCCTTAAGTCCAACAGATGCTTAAACCGATAATTGGTATATTAGGTGGTGGCCAATTAGGTATGATGTTATGTGATGCGGCAAAAAAAATTGGTTTAGAAACTCATACTTTTTGTCCAGATGATGAGTTTCCTTCTAAAAGTAAGTCTACATATTTTACTATCGGTGAATATACAGATGAAAAAAAAGTAATTAAATTTTCAAATGAAGTTGATTTCATAACTTATGAATTTGAAAATATACCTATCAAAACCATAGATTTCATAAAAGATAAGGAAAAAATCAGACCAGGAAAACTAAGCCTACTTTTAACGCAAGATAGACTTGTTGAAAAAGAATTCCTTGAAAAACTAAATATTCCAATTGCCCCTTATAAGGTGATAAGAAATTCAAATGATATTTCTTCAGCTCAAAGTGAATTCACTAACAGTATTGTAAAGACTAGAACACTTGGCTATGACGGTAAGGGGCAATTTAGTCTCAGTAAATCCGATAATCCAGATGAAGTTTTTAAAAAAATTAATAATAAATCCATTGTTGAAAAAAAAATACCATTTGAATTTGAAGTTTCCGTGATAATTGCAAGAGATAAAAAAAATAACTTATCTTACTTTCCAATTGGAAGAAATATTCATGAAAATCATATTTTGAAATATACATATACACCTTTTGATTTATCAAAGACTCAGACTGAAGAGCTTATAAATTATTCAAAAATGATAATTTCTGAACTTAATCATATTGGAGTCTTAGCAGTAGAATTTTTTGTTACTAAAAATAAAATACTAGTAAATGAAATTGCTCCAAGAGTTCATAACTCAGGACATTGGACAATTGATGCTTGCAATGTAAGCCAATTTGAACAACATATGATTTGTGTATCAGGAGGTAAAATAAAGAAACCTTTATTAAAATATAGTGCTCAAATGACTAATATTATTGGTGATGAGATATACGAATGGTATGATAAAAATAATACTTATAATGTTAAAATTTATTTGTATAACAAGAATGAGGTAAAAAAAGGGAGAAAAATGGGACATGTCACTGAGTTATTTGATAAAGACAGGACTTTTAAAGATTAAATCTTATTTATATAATTTGTTTACTAGACATTATTATTATCCTTTGGTAATCAAACTGAGTAATTAATTACAAAAGGATGTAAATGGAAGTTTCAGTAAGAGATAATAACGTAGAACAAGCGTTAAGAGTTTTAAAAAAGAAAATGCAAAGAGAAGGCGTTTTTAGGGAAGTAAAACTAAGAAACTGTTACGAAAAACCATCTGAAAAAAAAGCAAGGGAACATTCTGAATCTATTAGAAGAGCAAGAAAGTTAGCAAGAAAAAGAGCTATGCGTGAAGGTCTTATCCCTATGAAGAAAAGTACTGATGAAAGAAAATCTTACTAACTAGAATTTAATTACCAATTTTTTATATACTGGCTGATATATCTTCTGACATTTTTTTTGCGTCATCAAGAAGCATCATAGTATTTTCCTGGTAAAATAAATCATTATCTATACCTGCATAACCTATACCAAGACTTCTTTTTACAAAAAGAACTGTTTTAGCATTTTCAACCTCAAGAATGGGCATTCCAAAGATTGGACTATTTGGGTCAGATTTTGCCGCTGGATTAGTAACATCGTTAGCGCCTATTACAAAAGCAACATCAGCTTGAGCAAAATCAGAATTGATTTCAGTTAGTTCATAAATATCATCATAAGGAACATCTGCTTCAGCTAATAAAACATTCATATGGCCAGGCATTCTTCCAGCTACAGGATGAATAGCATAAGTAACTTTAATACCCATTTCTTTTAATTTATCTACCATTTCTTTTAATGAATTTTGCGCGCGAGCAACTGCCATTCCATAACCGGGAACTATTATAACAGAACTTGCATTTTTAAGAATAAAGGCAGCATCATCTGCAGAACCGATTTTAACAGGTCTGGTTTCTTTTGACTGCTCACTATTACCTCCTTCGTCACCAAATCCACCCATGATAACAGAAAAGAAAGATCTATTCATAGCAACACACATTATATAAGAGAGGATAGCGCCAGATGAACCAACTAATGCACCAGTTATAACGAGGGCTAAATTATTTAGAGTAAAACCAATTATTGCAGCTGCAAAACCTGAATAAGAATTTAAAACAGCTATTACCACAGGCATATCCGCTCCACCAATAGGAATAATCAGTAAAAGTCCCAAAGCTAATGACAGAATACTAATTATTAAGAATAATAATTGATCGTACTGAGATCCAATCATTATTAAGTATGAACAAATTAATATCAGTGATAGAACGCTAATTGTTACAACATGTCTTAAAGGAAGAATAATAGGAGCACTTTTCATTAGGCCCTGTAATTTTAAAAAGGCTATAACAGAACCAGAAAATGTTATGGCGCCAACAAATATACCTAACAACATTTCGATCATACTGGCAGTGGCAATATAACCATTTATCTCTAAGCCAAACGCAGCTGGAGACAAAAAGGCTGCCCAAGCAACTAACACAGCCGACATACCACCCATTGAGTTTAATGCTGCTACCATTTGTGGCATATCAGTCATGGCGACCTTTTGAGATAACACAGTCCCAATTATGCCACCGATTGAGATACCTGCAATTATCAGGATTAAATTTGAAAAAGAATTATCCTGAAGATTTAAAATAGTAACTGTGAACGCCAACAGCATTCCTGACATCCCTAGATAGTTACCAATTCTTGCTGTCTCAGGTGAGGATAATCCTCTTATAGCCAATATAAAAAACACACCAGATAAAAGATATAAAGATGCAGTTAAGTCTGCAGACATAAAACTACTAAACATCTTTTTTTACCTTCTTCTTATACATTTGAAGCATACGTTGGGTTACTAAAAATCCTCCAAAAATATTGATAGATGCAAAAATTAAAGCAAAGAAAGAAACAATCTTGGATACCACCCCGGATACACCTGAGATCTCAGTACCCATAGCAATAATCGCCCCAACAATTATAACTGCTGAAATAGCATTAGTTACAGACATTAAAGGTGTATGAAGAGCAGGAGTAACAGACCAAACAACATAATAACCAACAAAAATGGCTAAAACAAAAATGCTTCCATAATAAACTAAAGGACTTATATCCATAATCTTTCCCTATAAACAGTTATTTTAAAAAACTCTCAGATATACTTTTATCTTTTACAATATTGATAGCCGTAACTATCTCATCCTCCCAGTTTAACTTTTGATCAGACTCTAAATCAATAAATAAAGATAAGAACGAATGAAGATTTCTTGAATACAAATTAGAGGCATCAGGTGCTAGACCTCCTATCATATTCATATCACCGATAATTGTTACGCCATCAATATCTGAATTCTTATCCGCTTCGGTTAAAGTACAGTTTCCTCCTCTTTCAATAGCCATATCAACTATTACAGAGCCTGTTTTCATTGACTTAACCATTTCTGCAGTCAATAAAGTTGGCGCAGTTTTTCCAGGAATAAGAGCTGAGCAAATTACTATGTCTTGGGATTTAACATGTTCAGAGATTAATTTATTTTGCCTTTCTTGATAATCTTTAGACATCTCTTTTGCATAGCCTCCTGAGTCTTCTGAATCTTCTTCTTCATCAACCATTATAAAAGAAGCACCTAAGCTTTCGCATTGCTCACCAGCTGCTCTTCTGACATCTGTTGCAGATACAACAGCACCTAATCTTTTTGCTGTAGCAATTGCTTGGAGGCCTGCAACCCCTACCCCCATTATAAATATCTTAGCAGGAGCAATTGTACCAGCTGCTGTCATCATCATTGGCATTGCTCTATTATAGATAGATGCACTATTAATAATTGCCTTATAGCCCGCTAAATTCGATTGGGAGGATAAAACATCCATTGACTGAGCCCTAGGTGATCTAGGAACTAATTCCATTGAAAAAGCATTAATATTTTTTTCTGATAATAATTGTAATTTATCAAGATTATCATAAGGATTTAAAAGACCAATTAAGCATGCCCTTGATTTAATTTTATTTATGATCTCTTCATTTGGCATTCTTACGCAAAATATAATATCAGCTTCAGAAATTAGATCTTGCGAATGATCGACAGTTACACCAACTGAAGAATATTCTTCATCTGAAAATTTACTCAAATGACCAGCATTTTTTTCTATATAAACATCAAAACCATCTTTAACAAATTTTTTTGCTACGTCAGGAACCAATGCTACGCGCTTTTCATCATTTGTAGCTTCTCTAAGAACATATATTTTCATTTATCTTTTCTTTTTTAAAATAGGTATTATTAGTTACGTTAAAAAGAAGATGTTTTCTAGTCTTTTTTTTGGTTAATTAATAATTAATTAAAGAAAATTTTTTATTTCTGGTATTTTTTTTTCCACTCTTCATGTGGCATACCATAGATAAGCTCTCTAGCATCATCTTTTGAAATTTCTTCTCCTACATCAATAGAAGATTCCTGGTACCATCGAGAAAGACAATTTCTGCAAAAGCCTACTAGATCCATAATATCAATGTTTTGAACATCAGGCCTTTCCTGAAAATGATTTACCATCTTTCTGAAAGTAGCCGCTTCAATTTCCGTTTTTTTATCGATACTCAACTTAAACTCCTATAATTAACTATGCCAATGAAGAATAAAACTTTTTTTTAAATAAAAAAGGATCATCTTTATTTAGCAATAGTGGTTTTGCAATCAATTCAGCAAAAGATATCTGGTCATTTTTCTTTAAAATTAAATCTTGTCTTAACTCAACCAAAATATTCGAAAGCCCATTCATAGTTGCATGTCTATATATACTATCATTTTTTAATCTACCCGAGTAAGGTTTATTATTTCCAATAATAAGATCTTTTGAATTTTTTTTAAAATATTCAAAAAATATATCTGGAAGACGATTATCGCTATCCCATAAAATTCCGACATCAATATTTCTTCTTTTATTTCTCCAGAGAGGTGTAAAGCTATGAATAGAAATAATTGCAGGGTATTTTTTATTGCTTATTCTTGATTTAATTAATTCAGATATCTTATTATGATAAATATTGTAATAATTTCTTAGTCTTATATTTTTTTCATTGCTCTCATTAAAATTAATAATACTTCTGTTACCTTCAATTATATTATTATCTGAAATTCTCATAATTAATGTGGGGTCGTCAATTCCCCTGTTAGGATCGATTAATAATCTCGAAAAATTTGACATTACTAATGGACAATCAAGGATATTTGATAAGTGAACCGCAACTTCTTTTGCTCCAATATCATAAGCAATATGTGTTTTTAAAACATTTTCACTCAATCCTAGATTATCAAAATTGTCAGGAATATTATTGGAGGCATGATCACAAATTATTAGAAAATTACTATTACTGTTTTCTTTTTGAGTTTGTATCATTATTTCATAGTCTTTAAAAAATTATTTAACAAAAGATTTTAACAAAATCATTATGAATCTGTTACAAGATAATTATGAATAATAAAGAAATTATACAAAGAAAAACAAAAATCCTTGCAACTTTAGGACCTTCATCAAATACAGTTAAAAAAATTATTCAATTAACAAAGGCTGGATCTAACGCTTTTCGATTGAATTGTTCTCATTTGAGTGAAAAAGATCTCGAAGAATATATAAAAAAAATTAGAAGAGCTGAAGAAATTATTAAAAAGCCAATTGGAATTTTAGTTGACTTACAGGGGCCCAAAATAAGAATAGGAAAAGTTTCAAAAAGTGAAAATATTTTAAAGAAAGATGATATTTTTATATTAGATAACTCAAAAGAACTTGGGAATAATAAGAGAGTTTACTTACCTAATAAAAAAATATTTAAATCAGTAAAAAAGGGGCATCTTATTCTTATCGATGATGGAAATATTCATTTGAGAATTACTAGCGTCAAAGGTAATACTATTAGAACTAAAGTGCTTCAAGGAGGGTATCTTAAATCGAACAAAGGATTAAACTTACCTCATTCCAATATTAAAACTTCTGCACTTTCGACAATAGATAAAAAATTTTTAAAAATTTCTGAAAATTTAGATGTTGACTGGATTGCTTTATCATTTGTCCAAAAGCCAGCAGATATTAAAGAACTAAAAAGGCTTAGTAATAATAAAATTTCAATAATGGCTAAAATTGAAAAACCTTCAGCATTACAATATATAAATGAAATATGTGAAATTGCAGATGGAATCATGATTGCGAGAGGTGATTTAGGAATAGAATTACCAATAGAAACAGTTCCAGGTTGGCAAAAAAAAATAATACGTATTTCAAGAATTAAAGGTAAACCTGTTGTTGTTTCAACGCAAATGCTTGAGTCAATGACCTCATCTTTAACTCCAACAAGGGCAGAGGTATCTGATGTAGCGAATGCTGTTTTCGAGGGAGCCGATGCAATCATGCTTTCAGCAGAGTCAGCTTCTGGAAATTATCCTATCGAGACAGTTAAAATGATGCATAAGATAGCTTACAGTACAGAAAATGAAAAAAACTATAATAATATTATAGCAAATCAGATTGAAGAAACACCAAATACAACTCCAGATGCTATCGCTACTGCAGCAAAAACCTTAGCTGACGAATTATCCTCACCTATTATTGTTTGCTACACTGAGTCAGGATCTACAGGAATTAAAGTATCAAGAGTAAGACCTAGTCAACTTATCTTAACGATCACACCAATAATTCAAACCGCTAGGAAACTATCACTTGCCTGGGGCTCCCTTTGTTTGCTTCAGAAAGAAGAAAAAAATTTAGAACAGATGATAAATTCAACCAAAATTACCATAAAGAAAAGCCGTTTGGCCTACTTAGGGGATAAGGTAGTGATAACAGCTGGTTTGCCTCTTAAAACTCAAGGCACTACAAATTTAATAAGAGTAACAACGGTTAGATAATTATTTAGCCCTGACGAGCTTTAAAACGAGGGTTAGTTTTATTAATGATATACATACGCCCTTTTCTCTTCGCTATACGATTATCGCGATGACGTCCTTTTAAGGATTTTAATGAATTTCTTACTTTCATAATATTTTTCCTAATATTGTCGGGAAGCTAAATTGATATTGTGATTATGTCAATATTTGTTAGGTATTTTAATTATTTTTTATTATTATGCAGGCCCATAGGGAATAAAATGAAAAAAAAATACGATTATGCATTAGTAAGCGGGGGGTTTGATCCTGTTCATGTTGGACACTTGAGAATGTTTAAAGACGCAAAAAAATTATCAAATAAAGTTATTGTCCTTCTAAATAATGATGATTGGTTGATTAAAAAAAAAGGTAAACCTTTTATGAATCAAAATCAAAGAAAAGAAATTTTAGAAGAATTTAGTAGTATAACAAAGGTAATAATACAAAGATCTAGTGAAAAAAGTAGTAGTTCAGCAATTGAAGAATTTGTTAAAAAAAATCCAAATAAATCTATCTGTTATTGTAATGGTGGGGATAGGAGTAATATTAATAATATTAGAGAGTCTGAAATCTGCAAGAAACTAAAAGTAAATTTAGAATTTGGAATAGGTGGTGAGAATAAAATAGAAAGTAGCAGTAATTTAACTAAAAATTATTTAGGAGATATAGAAGAAAGACCTTGGGGAAATTATCAC
>MDTB01151760.1_pt1 | contig 17814 bp, 18 predicted proteins | sample 811161 | NCBI WGS metagenome assembly MDTB01 (sample SAMN05326650, study PRJNA326480) | marine metagenome | isolation source: seawater | place: Mediterranean Sea | collected 2009
AAAGCAGGAATTATAGCCTTCTCAAAAAGCTTAGCAATAGAGTATGCAAAAAAAAATATTACGATTAATTGTGTTTCTCCTGGTTTTATTAAATCAGATATGACTGATAAAATATCTGAAGAGATAAAAAAAACTCTTACATCAAGAATACCTATGAATAGATTAGGTTCAGGTGAAGATGTATCAAATACAGTTGCATTTTTGTCGTCTGATGCCTCATCTTATATAACAGGAGAAACTATACATGTTAATGGAGGCATGTATATGGCTTGACAAAGTTGCGTAATAATTTATTAACAAAAAATACAATAAAAAAAGGAATTATATGTCTGATGATGTATCAAGCAAAGTTAAAAAAATAGTTGCAGACCACCTTGGCATTGAAGAAGCTAAGGTAACGGAAGAGTCAAGTTTTATAGATGATTTAGGAGCAGACAGTTTAGACACTGTAGAATTAGTAATGGCTTTTGAAGAGGAGTTTGGATCAGAAATTTCTGATAGTGAAGCTGAAAAAATTCTGACAGTTGGAGATGCAATTAAATTTATAGAGAGTAAAAGTAATTAATATAAAAAGAATGTCCACAAAGACAGATGGAACTATATTTATATTTTCATCACCATCTGGAGCTGGCAAAACAACGCTAGTAAAATTAGTCGAAAAAAAATTAAATTTTTTTACCTCCATATCTCACACAACAAGAAAACCAAGAAGTAATGAAGTAAATGGTAAAGATTATTATTTTGTAAGTAACGATCAATTTCAAGATTTAATAGAAAAAAATGAATTTTTAGAATATGCAACTGTGTTCAACAATCTATATGGTACATTAAAAAAACCGGTAATTGAAAAACTTCATCAAGGAAAAAACGTATTATTTGATATTGATTGGCAAGGATCAAAACAAATAAAAGATAAAAAAATTGATTACAAAATTGTCTCTATATTTGTTCTGCCACCCAGTAAAGAAATATTATATGAAAGATTATCCAATAGAGATATGAAAGACAAATTGATAGCTTCAGAAAGAATGAAAGAATTTTATAAAGATATTAAACATTGGATAAATTATGATTATGTTGTAATTAATGATGATTTGAAAAAATGCTTCAATCAGATTTCTGAGATAATAAATAATAATGAATCTTCAAATACCACAGTACCAATGAATAAAGTGGATATTGAGAATCATGTGAAAAAACTAATTTCTTAATTTTTCATATTCTTGTGCCAACCGAAAATATGTTTCAGATTTTATATTCTGAGGTCTAAGATTTAAATCAATATTAAGATTTTTAACTAACTGGATATTATTATTAAATAAAAAATTTAATTGATTTTTAATTTTTTTTCTTCTTTTATTAAAACAAATCCTTGTTATTTTTTCTAAAGATTCAGAGCTTTTAAAATAAAAAAAATCTTTTTTTGGTGTGAAGATTAATAATGAACTCTTAACTTTTGGTTTTGGATAAAAAGAATTAGGGTTTATATCAAAAATTTTTTTAACATTAAACTTCCAATTAGTTAATATTGTTAATCTTCCATAATCAGAAGTATTTATTTTTGCAATTATTCTATCGGCCAATTCTTTTTGAAACATAAAGATTAATGAGTCAAAATAAATATTTTCTTTATTTAAAATAAAATTAATTAATATTTGGGAAGAAATATTATATGGTAAATTTCCAAAAACGATCGTTTTTTTTGTTAAAATTTTTTTTAAATTAAAATTTAGTATATCATCGTTATAAATTTTAATATTTTCATCATATTTACTTTTTAAATAATCACTTAAATTCTTATCTTTTTCAATTAAGTATAAATTTTTAGGTTTTTTTTTAATTAAATAGTCTGTTAAGTTTCCAGTTCCAGGTCCAATTTCCAAGATTTCATTATCATTGTTAATTGATTTTGCTTCTGATATTTTTTTTATTATATTTTTGTCTATTAAAAAATTTTGTCCTAAACTTTTTTTAGATTTAATGTTCATTTTATATTTTGAGAAAACTCAAAAGCTTTTATCAAGCTAATTGGACTTGAAATATTTTTACCAAGCATTGCCTCATTTGGTCCATGATCAGGCGTTATTCTTAGAAACGGCAAGCCTAGAGTTATATTGATTGCATCAAACCCATAAATTGTTTTTATAGGTGACAGAACCTGGTCATGATACATGCCTATAATAACGTCATATTTTTTTCTATTTTTTTCCAAAAAAATTGTATCGGCTGGATAAGGTCCTGAAATATTTACTTTACTTTTATTTAGATCTTTAATTGCTGGTAAGATAATATTTTTTTCTTCAGATATTAGATCAGTACTTTCACAATGTGGGTTGATCCCAGTTATAGCTAATTTTGGTTTTTTTTTTAAATTTTTTATATAAAAATTATTTATTACTTTAACATTTGATATAATTTTTCTTTTAGAAATATTTTTAAATATTTTTTTAAGCGGTAAATGTGTTGTAATAGGACTCACAGAAAGTTTATTATTATAAATTAGCATAACTTCTTTATTTCTAAACCCTACTGCAGATGCAAAATATTCAGACATTCCAGGATATTTTTTTTTTAAGAAGGATTTTTTCGATATTGGACCATTTATAAGTACTTTTGCATTTGTTTTAGAAATTAATTGAATTGCAATATCGCAACATTTTTTAATATAGGAGTTAGATTTTTTACTTATTTTATCAAATTTTTTTTTGTGATTAAATTTAATATCTATAATATTTATATTACTATTTTTTAATTTATATAAATCTATATTTTTTATGTTTATTTCTTTAATATTAAATTTATATTTGAAAAATTTCATTTGATTATTTAATAATTTTTTTGATGCTATTATTAAAATAGGAGACTTAATTTTCTTTATTTTTTTATTTTTTAATGATTTAAAAAAAATTTCAAAAAATACGCTGTAAGGTTCTCCAGCGATTAATATAATTGGTCTAATTTTCATTGATAGTGCTATTTAGCTCAACTTTTTTAAAATATATTGCAGAATATTGACTCAATTGTTTATTTTTTGTAAAAATTATCATTTTTTTTAACTCATCATTGAAAGATATTTCTTTTTTATTCTTTCTTCTTTCTTTTATCATTAAAAATATTTTACCTGACGCCACATTTATTATTTCACTTACCTCTTCATTTTGAAGATCACTGATTTTCTTTAATATTTCATTCGAAAGTTGACTTACTTTTACCCATCCAACCTCGCCGCCATTAGTTGAAGTACTTGATAAGCTGAAAATTCTTGCAGTACCTTCAAATCCAATTTCTTTAATACTATTTTTAATTTTTTGTATATCTTCATTAACTGATGAAGATGATTTAGGTGAAAATAATATTTCGTATAATCTATATTCTTCTATTTCTTGTGTATTGTTATCTATTTTAGATCGTAAATCTTCTTTAATTTTATCTTCATTAACTATTAATTTATTTATATATTTTTTATAAATTAATCTATTCCATAGTAATTCGATTTCAATTTTCCTTCTTAAAAAATTTTTATCTAAATCTAAATTTAGAAGAATTTTATCAAATTCATTTTGATCTAGAACTTGGAGTGATGAAGCTATTTTAGAGACATTTTCTTCAACTAATTCATTATTAAGTCCAAACTTAAAATATTTTAAAACTTCAATTTCTTTAATTTTTTCTCGAATAACTGATTTAGACGCATAAATTACTAAGGCTTCATCATCTAAATTTTTAATATCTTCGCTTATTAATTTTAAATAATTGATTTCATTTGTAATTTCAACATTTGTGATTGGATTATTATCTATAGTATAAATAATTGAAACTTTGTTAGCAAAACTAAAATTTATAAATACAATAAAAAAAAATATTATTAAAATTGGTAAAATCTTTTTCATTACTCTTTAATATTTGTAGTGCTTAATTTTGTAAATGGGACAATTGTTAAAGTGAATAATAGTTCTTCTTCTGGTTTAACATCACTGTCATTATAGTAATTTTTATTGTATTCAATTGCAGCTTTTAAACAATCGTTTTCATACTGGTAAATTAGATTATAGAATTCAGTCATATCTAGCTCTCGATTTCTTCTAGTTGAAAATGATAAAGAATTATTTTCATCAATAGAGTATTTGGTTTGGTTCTTGATAAAACTTTGAGTACCTATATTTCCATCTTCTTCAAGGTATTGAAAACTAGTTATTAAATTGTTAACAGTTAAGTTTGTTTCAATATAATTGTAGTTAGTTTTTTTTAAATTATTATCTATCATGAAGTCATATTCAAAATTTAGATTATCAAATAAATTAAACTTAACTTTTCCAATTATATCAGAATATTTTTTATTTAATGTGCTTTTTATCGGTAAATCCTCATTTTCTTTGTCACGATAAACTTGACTTAAATTAAATAAAATTTTTTCTTCTCCTAGTTTATTTTTCATTTGGTAATCTAACCCAGCGGTCAATGATTGACCACCTTCAACCCCATCACTAAATGAAAGTCTATTAAAAGAATTAATATTGTTTACACCTAATCTTCGATCTTCATTAGTTATATTTTTAGTGTTGTTTGGACTATATCTAAACGATAGTTTAGGCTTTAAAAAATTGTCATATAGCGCACCTTCTTTTTTTAAAGGATAACTTACAGAGTACATTAAATTTGATAGCAATTTAGTTTTTGTTTCGTCCTCATTATTTGATCCGGATCTTTGAACTGTGTTAGGATTTTTCAACAGTATTTTAAAATCTCTTATCGTTCCTTTTAAATCAATCTTTGAGTCACTAGTGTAAATAAGATCTGTGATTAAGCTCTGCCTATACTTATTAGTTTCATATTGTTTTTGATAAAAATTTGAATTTAAGCTAAATGATCCTGGTATTTGGGCGCTTAAATACTCTTTAGTAAATTCTAAATTTGGATAGATATATTCATATCTATCACTTTTTTGCTTAGTGAGATCTTCATAACTTTCTATAGTTAAAAACAAAGAAGAGTCCTCGCTAAAACCTTTATATTCAAAATAGTTATGCATGAGATTTTCATTATTAATTAAACTAGACTCAGGCTTAAATTTTTTAATGTAAGTATCATTTGATACTTGTTCAAAATTTATCTCTAAATCTGAATTCTCAAAAAATTTATTATTAAAATTTAAAATACTATTAGAAAAAAAATGTGATTTTGAAGGTTCGGAATTATTGTTTAATTCTGCTGTAAATATACCAAAATCCATAATATGATTAAAATTTTTTTCTACTTGTCTATACTCACTTTGTAGAAGCAAATTTTTATTTGCAAAAAATCTTGGTTTAAATGTTAAATCTTTATTTACATCTAAAACTTTAAAATAAGGAACTAGTAAAGATGTTCCAGTATTACCTGAGTCAGAAAAGTTAGGTGCTAAGAAGCCAGACTGTCTTTTTACTGTAGGGTCTGGATGAAAAAATTTTGGGAAGTAAATAACTGGTTTATCATAAATTTCAAGCCAAGCATTTTTATAATTAATTATTTTTTTATTTTTGTCATGTATAATCTCTTCTGCTTTTAAAACCCACGGGGGACATTTATCTCTTTTTTTACAGGTTGTAAAAACCCCCTTCGATATTTTAGATATATTTTTATTAGAACTTACAGCGTTTCCATATATTCTTGGTTCATTTTTTGAATTATTAAAGGCATCCTTTTTAAAATTTAATTTTATATCTTTTCCATAAAATGATCCATCGTTCATACTACCAAAGAAACTTTCAAGGAATGAAATATTACCTAAATCATCTTTGAGAGTAACATCTTTCGCTTTAATAATTTCATCCTTTATAAAAAAAACAAAAAAATTTGATGAAAATTTATTTGAATATTTGTCGGTTATTTCAGTTTTTTTTTCCGAACTTAAAGTTCCTTTATTTTTTAAAAAAGTTACGTCTTTAGTCTTTATAAAGTAATTATCGTTGATATTAATTTTAGTATTATCATAAGTAACAATCTTCTCTAATTTTTTAAAATATTTTACCTTATTAGCTCTAACAGTTGTTTTGTTAACATAATCTTCGATTAATATGTTTCCTTCTAATAATAGTTCAGATTTCTCTTTATCATACTCAAACTCATCAGATATTATATTAATATTATCATCTGTAATAATTTTAACTCCTTCTTTAGACACGAGCTTATTACCTTCATTTAAAATTTGAATTTCTTTACCCTCAAAAGTAAATTCGTCAGAAATCATTTTAGATTGAAAAAATAAACAAAACACGAATATATACACTGAAAATTTAAAAATTTTTTTCATTTATTATTTTTCATTTATTCTAACTAAACCTATTGAGCAGAATAGTAAAATTATAAGTAATGGCAACCAAATGGAAAATATTTCTGGCAGCCTTTCATTTTGGCCAAGCAGACTTGAGAAATAATTCATATAATAAATTAGTACTGAAAAAAAAGTACCCAGCATTATGTGAAAAATCTTTGATTTATTTCTCTTTATATTTAACATTACGACAGCTGCAAAAACGGTCATTATTGTTAAATAAAATGGGTAGGAAATTAATTTTTGAAGATGAATGTTTATATTAGTTAGAGAATACCCAAGGTTATCATAATTTTTTTTAAGTTCATTTAATTCCAAAATATTTAAAGAAGACAGATCCGAAAAAAGCTTATTAATTTGTGCGGCATCAAAATTACTTTTAAAATTAACATTTTCTCTTGTTTTTAACCCTTTATTTATTTTAGAAAAATTCCCTTTTATTATTACCCAATCTTTGCTTTCAATATTTATCTCCTCTGCAATAATATTATTTAAAATAATATAATCTTTTGAAAACTGATTTATCGTTACTCCTGTTAAAAAATTACCTTCAATTTTATTAGCATTGATAATATTTATTTTATCGTCAATTTCATCTTTAATCCAAAGACCATTTTCAGTTACTATAGCAAGATATTTGTTATCTCCAGCATACTTATTTTTCATTTCAAGATAGATAAATTTTAAATTCGAAGATAAGTTATAAAAAATTGTTATTAAAAATAATGATATAATAAATGCAGTTATCGATAATATTCCAATTAATTTAAAGTTACTTAAACTTATTTTTTTAAATATATCTAATTCTTCTCTGTCCATAAGTTTTATAAAAAGGAATTGAGTTGTAATAAAAAAAATAAAAGGAAAAGTTTCATAAACAAGCGAGGGTGATGTTAATAATGTTAAAAGAATAGGATAAAAAGGATTTATTTTAATATCTTTAAAAAAAGATATTTCCTCAAAAATATTTAATATAATTATAAGAGAGAAAAATACCAAACATACAAATATAAAAATTTGCCAAAAAGACTTTATTAGATAAGATTGATATACTTTAATCATTGTTTTTCTCTAAGAGTAAAAATTAAATATATGTATCCAAAGATAAAAAGGACAATTGGTAAAGTTGATAAAATAATTGTTGTTTCTATATCTTTTATATATCGTGATGATACTTCAGATACAATTAATACTAAAAAAACAATAGAAAATAAAAAATATTGAATTTTTATATATTTAAAATTATCTTTATTAAATAATATTATAATTGAGGATAACAAAACAATTACAGGTATAAAAAAAGGCTTAACACTTCTTTTAAAAGCTTCTTCAACAATATCTACAAAAGCGCTTTCATCACACTTTATAAATAGCTGATCTTGAATATAATAGTTTTTATTAATTTTTAATTTATATAAGCATAAAAATAAACTAAAAGTACTGACCTCCTGTATTTTTGGATAAATGGTTGTTTTAGTTTTATATTTTGATAAATCAAATTCTGTTTCTTTAAAAGAAAAAGTAGTGATTTTTTCTTTATCAATGTCTATAAAACTTCCATCAAATAGTGTCAAAAAATTCTTTCTATCTTCATAAATTAATCTACCACTTTTCGCATAAATTATTTGTGATCTTTCTTCTCCCAACTTATCTTTAAGATAAATATTTCTCAATTCACCATCTTTATTTTTTGATTCTACAAATATTGTTAGCGATTCAACTGCATCAATGAATTTTTTTTCTTTTATTAGGCTTGGAAAGAAGTCTATATTTGAATTCCGTATAAATTCTCTAGCATGATCTAATGATTTTGGAACAATAATGTTATTTAGTAAAATCTGAAAGAATAAGAAAACAAACGAAAATGTTACTAAAATATTTATAAACTTGATTTTTTTAATTCCAATATTCCAATAAATTACGAGCTCATTTTTAAGCTCATATTTACTTATGACATAGAAAATTGTTATAAAAATACAAAAGGGCATTACCCTTGTGTATATTTTTGGAAAATTAAGGACCGTAATTCCAAAATATGTTGTAAAACCATGGCCATCTTCAGAAATATAATCTAAAAAATTTACTGCTTGTACTACTAAAATTATTAAAGATAGACTTATTGAAGTTAAAAGAAAAAACTTTGTCACATCTAGAATTAATTTTTTAAATATTATTTTTTTCATTGAAATTTTTAAAATAAATAATTATAAACTCTCAAACTAAAATTTATAGTTTAAATACAACCTAAAGTACATATTATTTAAAAATGTCAATAAAAATAAGCTACAAAAAAGGAATTAATGAAAAGTCAATCCATAACTATGTCTTGTTTTCAAATGAAGATTTCAAAATCAACGCATTTAATAAATTATCATTAGGAAAGAAACCAAACGAAGTTAATAGAATTATTAATTCTAATAAATCAAAAAAAAAAGAATTTATTTTTTTTAATCATAATTCAAGTCAAAAAATTATTTTAATAAAAATTAAAAATAGTCAGACCCCAACGGAGAACGAAAAAAAGGGTGCAAATTTTTATAATTTTATAAAATCTAATTTGATAACAAATTTAACTTTTTTTGATAATAACATTTATGAAACACAAAATAAAAATAAAAGTTTTATTGAAGAATTTTTACACGGTCTGCAACTAAAGTCATACGAATTTAATAAGTATAAAACAAAAAAGGAGATAACACATATTAATATAGATATTATTTTCAGAAAAAAAATTTCAAAAAAACTTAAAAATAATAGATTCGCTTCTTTACTTGAGGGTACAAACTTTACTAAAGACCTTGTGTCAGAACCAGGTAATATTCTCCATCCAGATGAATATGCAAAACGAATACTTAAATTAAAAAAAATTGGACTAAAAGTAAATGCTTACAATGAAAAGGCACTTAAAAAATTTGGCATGGGAGCTCTTCTTGGAGTAGGTCAAGGTAGTATACGAGGCTCTTATTTAGTTACTATGGAATGGAATGGTAATAAATCAAAAAGTAAACCTTTAGCTTTTGTAGGCAAAGGTGTTTGTTTCGATACTGGTGGTTACTCACTTAAGCCAGCAAGATTTATGGAAGATATGACTTATGATATGGCAGGATCAGCTGCAGTAGTGGGTTTAATGAAAACTTTAGCTCTAAGAAAAGCAAAAATTAATGCTGTTGGTGTAGTAGGACTTGTTGAGAATATGGTAAGTGGTAATGCTCAACGACCAGGTGATATAGTAAAATCTTATAGTGGTAAAACTATAGAGGTTTTGAATACTGATGCTGAAGGCAGATTAGTTTTAGCAGACGCTTTAACCTTCACTGAAAAAAAATTTAAACCTAAGTTCATTGTTGATTTAGCAACCTTAACTGGTGCAATCATAGTTTCTTTGGGTTCAGAGTATGGAGGTCTTTTTTCTAATGATGATAAACTATCAAAACAATTAATCGAAGCAGGTGAAAAAGTTGATGAAAAATTATGGAGAATGCCTCTTCACAAAAACTTTGATAAACTTATGAACTCTAAAAATGCTGATATGCAAAATATTAATTATGTAGGAGGTGCTGGCTCAACAACTGCCGCACAATTTCTACAAAGATTTATTATCAATAAAACTCCCTGGGCCCATTTAGATATCGCTGGTATGGCTTTTTCTAAATATGGAGGAGCTCTTAATTCAGGTGGGGCAACGGGTTACGGTGTAAGACTTTTAAATAAACTAATAGAAGATAATTATGAGTAATATTGAACAAACTCTATCAATTATTAAGCCAGATGCAGTAGAACGAAGTTTAGAGGATCAAATTAAAACAATATTTAAGAACTCAGGATTTAAAATTATTAAAGAAAAAAAGATTAAGTTAGAAAAGTTAGATGCAGAACTTTTTTACAAAGTGCATGAAACAAAACCATTTTATGCTGATTTATGTGATTATTTGTCATCTGGCCCTATAATAGCGATGATACTTGAAAAAGAGAATGCTGTATTGGAAAACAGAAAACTTATGGGCGCAACCGACCCAAAAAAAGCAGATGATGGATCATTAAGAAAGTTATTTGGTATTTCTATAGATAAAAATTCAGTCCATGGCTCTGATAGTATAGAAAACGCAAGAAAAGAAATAGATTTTTTTTTTAAAAATTAATTAAATATTTTTAATATAGCTTTAGGATAAAGTTTGTGTTCTTCTATAAGAACTCTTTTTTTTAGTTTATAAATATTATCATCATTTAAAACTTTTACTTTTTTTTGTAGTATGATTTTACCAGAGTCAAGTTTTGAGTTAACAAAATGCACTGTACAGCCAGTATATTTTTCTCCGTTGCTTAATACTTTAGCATGTGTGTTTAAACCTTTGTATTTAGGTAAGAGTGAAGGATGAATATTAATAATTGTGCTGTTAGATTTTTTAATAAAATTTTGTGATAAAATCTCCATAAATCCAGCTAAACAAATTAATTTAATTTTTAATTCGGCTAATTTTTTTAAAATTTTTTTCTCAGAAATTTTTTTTATTTTATAATTGATATAAAAATTATTTATTTTATTTTTTATAGCAAATTGAAGGCCTTTAGCTTTTTTGTTATTAGTAATTACTAAAACTATCTCAATATTGGAAATTTTTTTTTTTGAAAAATTTATTAAGCTTTTAAGGTTTGATCCTTTTCCTGAAATAAAAACAGCGGTTTTAATTTTTTTACCAGGAGAGTTTTTCATTTAATTTAACTTTATTTTTGCCTTTAATTATTTTTCCTATAACGTATGGTTTATAATCTTTAGTAAAAAATTTATTTATTTTTTTTAAATTTTTAGACTTAACTATAATACAAAAACCTACACCACAATTAAATGTTCTAAGCATTTCTTTGTCATTGACATTTTTATTTTTAATCCATTTAAAAATTTTAGAAATTTTAATTTTTGAAAGATTGATATTTGCACTTAAGCCGTTAGGAATAACTCTTTTAATATTCTCTTCTAATCCTCCGCCAGTAATATTTGCACATGAATTAATTAAATTTTTATCTAAAAGTTTTAAAATTTCTTTAACATAAATTTTTGTTGGCTTTAATAATTCTGAACTAAGAAATTTATTTTTTTTTAAATTTATTTTTTTTTTTTTTAAAATATATCTTAGCAATGAATAACCATTAGAATGCATGCCATTTGAAGGTATTCCTACAATTAAATTTCCTGTTTTAATATTTGATTTTTTAATTATTTTTTTTTTATCAACTATTCCTACAGAAAATCCAGCTATATCAAATTTATTTTTTGAATATGTTCCTGGCATTTCAGCGGTCTCACCACCAACTAAGGCACAATTTGAAATGTTGCAACCTTTAACAATTCCGCTTAACAATGATTTAAGTTTTTTTAAATTTATTTTATTTATTGATATATAGTCTAAAAAAATTAGTGGCTTTGCTCCCTGAACGATTAGATCGTTGACACACATTGCGACTAAGTCAATTCCTATTGTGTCAAATTTATTAAAAAAATTAGCAATTTCAATTTTTGTTCCTACTCCATCAGTACTTGCAACTATCTTGGGGTCTTTATAGTTATTTGGTATATTTGTGATAGATCCAAAACCACCGATATTGCTATTTTTAGGTTTTTTTTTACCTGTATTTTTGGATATATAATCAACAAACTTATCTGCAGCCGATATATTTACGCCACTTTTTTGATATGTAAAGTTACTATATTTCATTAAAATATATTATGTTTTTAAAAAATAATTTTTTTTGCTTGAAAAGATCTTATATATTTTTTTTAATAACACATCTATTTTTAATTTTTTCTTTATCAACAGCTAATTCAACAGTATTTAAAGTAAGTAACATTCAAATAACAGAACCATTTAAGGAAAATTTTAAAAAAAAATTAGTTATAGATAAAGCATTTGAAATAGCTTTTAAAAAGTTAGCAAATATGACAATAGTTTCGAGTGAATCATATAAAATAAAAAATGTTGGCTCGTTTCAAATCAAAAATCTAATAGATTCTTTTAATATAAGAGACGAGAAATTTATAAATAATTCATATACAGCCACACTTGAAGTTAATTTTAACAAACAAAATACATTATTATTTTTTGAAAAAAAAAATATTTTTCCTTCATTACCTGAGAAAAAAAAAATAATTATTTTTCCTATTCTGATTGATACTATAAATAATAATATAAATTTATTTAATAAAAACCCATTTTATTTAAAATGGAATTTAAACAAAAAAGATTATCATTTAATCGATTATATTTTACCCACGGAAGAAATTAATGTTATCGAAACTCTTAATAAAGAGATAAATAATTTAGAGGAATACGATTTTACAAATCTTGTGAAAAGTTATGACACAAATGAATATATTATATGCTTAGTTTATAAAAGCCAAAGTAAATTTAAAGTCTTTTCGAAAATTAAAATTAATGAGGAGGTAAAAATTACTAGTCATTCTTTTTCTAAAAACAATACATCTCAAAAAGAAAATATAATAATATTAATAGATCAAGTTAAAGAGATTTATGAAGATAATTGGAAAACAATTAATAAAATTAATCGATCAGTAAAATTGCCAATAAATTTATCAATATTTTCTCCTAATTTCGATAAAATTGGTAAATTTGAGAAATTTTTATCTAATACTGAAAAAATTTCTAAATATTTTATAAAGAATTTCAATAATGAAAAATTAAATTATAAAATAATATTTAATGGCTCTCCTAACCAGTTTTTAAATCTTGCAGAAAAAAACAATTTCATAATAGATACAGGAAATCAAGTTTGGAATGTGAAATAGATATATGACGGAATTAGATCAATTATTATTAAACTTTGAGATACAAAAAAGTTATAGAGTAGAGGATTTTATAGTCTCTAAAAGTAATTTTTTTGCTTATAGAATAATCGAAAGTTGGCCTAACTGGGAAAAAAAAATTTTAAATGTCCATGGAGAAAGATTCAGTGGAAAAACTCATCTTTCAAAAATCTTTGTCAAAAAAAACAAAGGTATAATTTTAGATGCTAAAAAATTTAAATTTGATTCACCTGATCAACTCAGATTTTATCAAAATATTGTACTTGATGATTTTATTGAGCAAGTTGATGAAAATTCGATTTTTTCTTTAATTAATTTTGCTGACCAAAATTCGAAATTTTTAATTATAAATTCAATAAAACCATTTAATAAAATGAATTTTACATTAAAAGATTTAGTTTCAAGATCAAAAAATTGCCTAGAAGCTAAAATTTTAGAGCCTGATGATGAAATGATAAAAGTTTTGATAGCCAAAAATCTATCTGATAAGCAAGTTAAAATAGATAACAAGTTAATCGAATTTGTTGTAAAAAGAATAACAAGGTCATATGGCAAAATATTCGAATTTATATATAAGATTGATGAAATAAGTTTAAAAAAAAAAAAATCTATTAACCATAAGACGATAAAACAAGTATTAGGAATTTAATTTGAACAAATATAGAACTCATAATTGTGGTGAATTAACAATAAAAAATAGTGGAGATAATGTCATTTTATCCGGTTGGGTTAATAAAAAAAGAGATCATGGCAACCTATTATTTTTAGATATTAGAGATAACTATGGAACTACCCAATGTATAGTTGAAAAAGATAAAACTTTTTTTAACACATTAGAAAAAATTCAACTTGAAACAGTCGTTAAGATAAGTGGCCTTGTAAGTAAGAGAACTGAAGAAACAATTAACAAAGATCTTAAAACAGGTCAAATTGAGATTTTAATTGATTCTTACGAGATACTTGGGGAGTGTAAAGAACTTCCTCTGCCAGTGTTTAGCGATCAAGAATATTCAGAAGAAGTAAGATTAAAATATAGATTTTTAGATTTAAGAAGAAAAAAAGTACATGAAAATATTTTGTTAAGATCTAGAGTAATATCTTTTATTAGAGAAGAAATGATTAAATCTGGTTTTATGGAATTTCAAACTCCAATATTAACTTCTTCTAGCCCAGAAGGCGCGAGAGATTTTTTAGTGCCTAGCAGACTAAATCCAGGAAAATTTTACGCCCTTCCGCAAGCACCTCAACAATTTAAGCAGTTAATAATGGTATCAGGTTTTGATAAGTATTTTCAAATTGCACCTTGCTTTAGAGATGAGGATGCTAGAGCTGACAGAAGCCCGGGCGAGTTTTATCAGTTAGATTTGGAAATGTCTTTTGTTGAGCAAGAAGACATATTTAAAGTTGTTGAAAAATTAATGATAAATGTATTTAAAAAATTTTCAAAAAAAAATTTTTTATTTGAAAAATTTCCTAAAATAACTTTCAAAGATGCTTTAATTAAATATGCAACAGATAAACCAGATTTAAGAAATCCATTAGAAATCTGCGATTTAACAGAAGTTTTTATGAGAGATGATGTTAAGTTGGAAATTTTTAAAAAATTAGTAAAAACAGGTTCAATTGTAAGATCAATAGTAACTAAGAATACTAAAGACCAACCAAGAAGTTTTTTTGACAATCTAGATAAATGGGCAAAATCACAAGGAGCTTCAGGCCTTGCATATTTAACTTTAAACGATGATGGCAATTTAAATGCTAAAGGTCCTATAGCAAAATTTTTTTCAAAAGACTCTTTATTAAAAATTATGGAAATTTCAAATGCAAAAATTGGAGATAGCATATTCTTTGTTTGCAATAAGGAAAACGAAGTCTTACAACTAATTTCACAAGTTAGAGATAAAATTGCAAATGAATTAAATCTTATTGATAAAAATTCTTTCGCTTTTTGCTGGATAGTTGATTATCCAATGTATGAAATTGATAAAAACACTAAAAAAATTAAATTTAGCCATAATCCTTTTTCAATGCCGCAAGGAGAAGAAAAAAATTTAGATTTTAACAACCCATTAAATATAAAAGCATATCAGTATGATATTGTATGTAATGGAATTGAATTATCATCAGGAGCGATAAGAAATCATAAGCCTAATCTTATGTATAAATTGTTTGAAGTGGCAGGATATACAAAGAATCAAGTTGATGAAAAATTTAAGGGAATGATAAATGCTTTAAGTTATGGCGCTCCTCCACATGGTGGAATCGCTCCTGGAATTGATAGAATTGTAATGTTATTAGCTGATGAAAAAAACATTAGAGAAGTAACTTTATTTCCAATGAATCAAAATGCTGAAGATTTAATGATGAATGCCCCATCTGAAATAAGCGAACAACAGCTAAAAGAATTAAATTTATTAATTAAAAAAAAATAACTTATTTTTTTCCTTTTAAATTTATTCGTATATCAGATAAATCAACTAATTTTTTTTTTGTAATTATTTCTAACAAACCCTTTACTAGTGATGTCTTTAACAATTTTCAAAAAATGGTTTTGTTCTTCACTTCCTTCAATCTCTAATTCTTTTGACTTTTCTGCGCTGGATCCTATGGATGGTGTATGAGCTAAATCTTCTCTATTTAAATATGAAATAGCAAGTTCCCTAAAAATATAATCTAAAATTGAGGATGCGCTTAAAATTCTGTCATTTCCATGTACCTTCCCAGATGGTTCAAATTTTGTACCAACATAAGCACTAATAAACTCATCAAGCGGGACTCCATATTGTAGCCCTAACGATATCGCGATTGCAAAGTTGTTCATAAGAGCTTTTACTAATTCACCTTCTTTACTAGTATCAATAAATATTTCTCCTATTTTGCCATCTTCATATTCACCAGTATGTAAATATACTTTATGATTACCTATAGTTGCTTTTTGAATATAACCTTTTCTTCTATCAGGCATACTAAATCTTCGATTTACGCCTTCATTAATTTTTTTTACAAAAGAAAGATTTTCATTTTTATTTAATGTTTGATTTTTTAATTTATCTTGAACTATATCAATTTTATTTAAATCTGTATTATTGTTTTGATTTTTATCAATATTTTTTTCTAAACTTTTAGTTTTTCTATTATCAAGCTTTAAATCTATTATCTCGAATTTTCCATCATCTCTTTTTTCTAAATTTGAAAGCTCAGTCTCATTTACTTCTTCAAGATAATGACTTACTTTAAAGCTACAGTTATAATAAGTTTCAACTAAATATTTTGCCATATTTTTAATTTATGTTTGAGTCGTAGAACTTTTATGTATATACAAAAACAAGATTTAGTCTAATGTAAATTTTGCAATTTTGGATTGAAAAAGTATTAAAATATTATGTTGACAGTATTAAAGGAAATTTTCGTTTGGTGGAATCAGCAAACATTAGGGACAAGAATCTACACAATTTTTAATGGGAAACTAATTGGACGAGACGAACTTGGAAACAAATATTTTGAGAATAAAAAAAAAAATAAAAGGTGGGTTATTTATAATGGCGAAATCGACGCATCAAAAATCTCTAGCGATTGGTATTCATGGATACATTTTACTAAAAATAAAATAGAATTTAAAAACAAATTAGAAAAATATAATTGGCAAAAACCTCACTCAGCAAATAAAACTGGCACCCCAGAAGCATATCATCCAAATAAGGAAAACAATGAAATTAAAAAAAAATATACAACTTGGAAAACTTAAATATCTTCTTTTTTTTTTTATTATTTTTCTATTAGCAACTAAATTATATTCTGACAATTCAAATTATGAAGGTACATATATTGAAATGAAAGTTTTAGATAAGGTGAGCTCTAAAAACTATAAGATTGAAATTAAAATTGGTGATGAAAAAATTTTTAAAAATATATCAATTAAGCCTCTGAAATGTAAAAATTCCGAGTTTGATGATGATCCAGAAATTATAGCATATTTACAAGTAAAAGATTTAAAAAACGATAATAATGATGAAGTTTTTATTTTTAATGGCTGGACTTTTTCCTCTAGTCCGTCCATCAATACCTTTGACCATCCTGTATATGATATTTGGCTTATAAAATGCTTTAATTAAACTATTTTATCTTTATCAAGCCACGTAACGTTAAAATCTGATTCTAAAAATTTCTTATGAGTTAACAATTTTCTATGTAATTCTATGGTAGTTGTGATTCCTTCAATCACAAACTCATCTAAAGATCTCATCATTCTTTGTATTGCTTCTTGTCTATTTCTACCGTGACAAATAAGTTTACAAATCATGCTATCATAAAAAGGAGTTACCTTGTAACCTTGATAAATTGCACCATCAACTCTTGTTCTAAATCCAGAAGGTAAATGACACATTGTGATTGTTCCTGGGGAAGGTTGAAAATTTTTACCTGCATCTTCAGCGTTAATTCTACATTCTATAGCATGCCCTCTTGGATTTATGTCTTTTTGCTCTAAAGCAGTATCTCCAGTAAAAGCTATCCAAATCTGTTCTTTAATTATGTCAATCCCCGTGACCATTTCAGTAACAGGATGTTCTACTTGAATTCTTGTATTCATTTCTAAAAAGTAAAATTTACCGTTTTCATAAATAAATTCTACTGTTCCTGCACCTTCATATTGAATTTTTGAAACCATGTTTACAGTTTTTTCAAATAA
>MDTB01060657.1_pt1 | contig 17810 bp, 16 predicted proteins | sample 811161 | NCBI WGS metagenome assembly MDTB01 (sample SAMN05326650, study PRJNA326480) | marine metagenome | isolation source: seawater | place: Mediterranean Sea | collected 2009
TAAACATGTACAAAAAGCCTAGTTGATTTTTAGAAAGCATAGAAATAATTTGTAGTTCAATTTATAGTATAATCAATGGAAATAGCAGTTTTAGGATTAGGTTGTTTTTGGGGACCAGAAATAAAGTTTAGCAAACTTGAGGGAATTATCAGAACGGAAGTTGGCTATTGTGGTGGAATAAATAAAACCACAACTTATAAGGAGGTCTGCACAGGTAAAACTAATCATGCGGAAGTTGTTAAGTTAGAATTTGACCCTGAAATTATTACTTATGAAAATATTTTAGAGTTTTATTTTACAATTCATGACCCAACTACATTAAATTCTCAAGGACCAGATTTTGGAACTCAATATAGAAGTGAAATTTTTTTTTTGAATGATAAACAAAAAATAATTGCAGAAAAAATTATTAAAAAGATAAATGAAAAGTTATCGGGCAAGGTAGTGACTAAAATTTCATTATTAAAAAACTATTGTCCTGCAGAAGAATATCATCAAAAATATTTAGAAAGATAATATGTCATTAGTTGATACTGAATGGTTAGAAAAAAATATAAATAAAGTAAAAATCATTGACTCTTCTTGGCATTTACCTCAAACTAATAGAGATGGATATTCAGAATACAAAAATGAACATATAAAAAAATCAATTTTTTTTGATATAGATAAATACTCTAGAAAAAATATTGATCTTCCTCATATGCTTGTGGACAAAAATGATTGGGAAGTGATTGTCTCAAATATAGGAATAAAGAATAACGATGAAATTGTTATTTACGATAACTCAGATGTCTTAAGTGCATGTAGATGTTGGTACAATTTTATTTATTTTGGTCATGATCCAAAACTAGTTCATGTGTTGAACGGTGGTCTACAAAAATGGAAGTATGAAAAAAAAGCTACAACACAAAACATTGAGGTTTTTAAAAAATCAAATTATCTTTGCAATGAAAATAAAAACTTAGTCAAAAATTTTAAACAAATTAAAGAAAACATTATTTTTGAAAGTTTTAGAATTGTAGACGCAAGAAGTAGAGAAAGATTTGAAGGTAAAGTAGAAGAACCAAGAAAAGGTTTACGAAGTGGCTCTATTCCAAATTCAAAATGTTTACCATTTAAAGAAATTATTAATATTAACAACACCTTTAAAAGTGATGATGATATCAAAGAGATTTTTAAAGAAAAGATTGATGATGTTGGAGCAACTAATGTTGTTTTTTCTTGTGGTTCTGGAGTGACAGCTTGTGTTTTGGCTCTAGCTTATTCTTTAATAAATGTTAAATATATGCCCACTATATATGATGGTTCTTGGGCCGAATTTGGTAAAAACTAAATATGAAAAGATCAACTAAAATTACATCTATAATATTAATTTTCTTTTTTATAATCATAGCTGTGATCATAACAAGAACAATGATTGGTAATCATTTTAAAAAAAAATTTAGTAAAATACCTCCACCAGGAATTATTATTAGTCAGGTTAAAGAAAAATCTTTTTCAAATAAAGTTAGTACTTTTGGTACGGCAATATCCGCTCAAACAAGAGCATATAAAGTTGAAAAATATGAGATTTTAGCGCCTCTAAAATTTAATCAAATGGTAAAAAAAGACGAAATAATTGCTAAATTAAAAAATAGAAATATTACTGCTCCATTTGATGGAGTTATCGGAAAGAGAAACTTTTCTGAAGATCTAGAAGTTTCAACAACTTCAATTTTAATAAATTTTGAGGACTCATCTACTATTTATTCTGACGTAAATATTCCAGAAGTTTTTGCACAGTATATAAAAGTTGGCCTTCAAGTAGATGTTAAGGTTTCAGGTTATAATGGTAAAAATTATATTGGATCAATTGACTCTTTGGCAAGTCGTATTAGTGAAGATACAAGATCCTTGAAGGCAAGAATAAAAATTGACAACTCCAAATTTGAAATATTACCAGGTTCTTTATTAGAATTTTCGATAAAATATAATTCAAGAATATCTTTAGGCATACCTGATACGAGTGTTTTAGTAGAGGGCGATAAAGTATATATTTATAAAGTTGATGACGAAGATATTGCTAATAAAACAGAAATCAAAGTGGGCGATAGATCTGAAAGTTTTATTGAAGTATTTGAAGGCATCGCAGAGGGTGACAAAATTGTAGCTGAAGGTTTAAAAAAAGTAAGACCCAACGGTAAAATCAACCCCATTCTGAAATAGTATATGTTTATCACAGACGTAAGTATAAGAAGACCTGTTGTTGCATGGGTAATGTCTCTAATTTTGATTGTTTTTGGTATATTTGTTTTTTCAAAATTACCTGTTAGAGAACTGCCTGATGGTCTTCAGCCTCCTGTAGTTCAAATAAAAGTAGATTATAGATCTGCTTCTGCACCGATTATTGATCAAGAAGTAACACAAGTAATAGAAGACGTAGTAGGCGGGGCAGAAGGAATAAAAAATATCGACTCTAAATCTGAAAATGGAAGTAGTACAATCAAGGTTGAATTTAATACTGACATTGATTTAGATAATGCTGCTAATGATATTAGAGAGAGAGTTGCTAGAATAGTCGATAACTTACCAAGTGAAGCAGATGCTCCACAAATTTTAAAACAAGCGGCAGGTTTTACAACTACAATGTGGCTATCAGTAACTTCCTCAAAGTGGAGTGATTTAGAATTGGGTGATTATGTTGAAAGATATTTAGTTGATCAATTCTCAAGTGTAAAGAATGTTGGAAGAATTAGAACTGGAGGATTAAGAGATTTAAGTGTTAGAGTTTGGATAGACCCAATAAAATTAGCAGCTAATAATTTAACTATTGAAGAAGTTGAGGCAGCCTTGAGAAAAGAAAATGTTAGCCTTCCCGCAGGTACTCTTGAGGCCAGCAATATTGATTTAACATTAAATTTGGATAAGTCGTATGATAATTTAGAGAAATTGAAGTTGATACCAATCAAAAAAAATCAAAGTAATATTGTGAGACTTTTAGACATCGCAAATATTGAATTTGGTCCAGTTACAGAAAAGAATTTATTTAAAGCTCAGAGAAAAGGTGCGTTAGATTTAACAACTGTAGGTATTGGGATTTACGCAAAAAGTGGCGCATCAACTGTAGAGTTATCAAAAGCAATTTCCAAAAAAATAGTAGATGTTAAAAAAACATTACCAGATGATCTAAATATCGAAATTGCTTTTAATAGGGCAACGTATGTTGGTGCTGCTATTAATGAAGTCTATAAAACATTAATAATTGCTTTTATATTGGTAATAATAATTATTTATTTATTTCTAGGTAATCTTAAAGCAGTAATAGTGCCGGCTATAGCTCTTCCAGTAAGTTTGATTGCTTCATTTCTAGGAATTTATTTATTTGGATTATCAATAAATATTTTTGTTCTATTAAGTTTTATTTTAGCCATAGGTATCATTACAGATGACTCTGTTATAATGACAGATGCAATCTATAGAAGAATAGAAAATGGAGAAAATTCACTAGTAGCAGCTTATAAAGGTTCAAAACAAATTAGTTTTGCAATAATAGCAACAACATTGATTTTGGTAGCCGTTTTTTTACCTTTAATTTTTATCGATGGAATTGCAGGAACACTATTTAGAGAAACTGCAATAGCTTTGTCTTTTTCTGTTGTCGTCTCATCATTTGTAGCACTTACTTTATCTCCAATGTTAGGAAGTAAATTTTTAGTTCAACAAAATAAAAAAAATTTATTAGTCAATAGTTTTAACAAATTTTTTAAAGCATTTTCAAAATTTTATCAGGAAACATTGGTTTATTGGTTAGACAAAAAAAATATAATTATTGCTTTTATAATTATGATTATTATTGGATCAGCTATTTTATATATATCAACAAAAAAAGAATTAATGCCAATGGAGGATCGAGGCGTTTATCTTGTTCTGGGTTTTACAGATGAAGGAAGTTCATTTGAATATACCGAAAAAAGAGCTGAAGATGTTGAACAAAGACTATTACCTCTTTTAGAGGCAAATGATAGTCCCTATAAAAGATTAATTATGAGAGTACCAGGATTTGGAAGTAATAAAAATTCTTTTAATAGTTTTATAATCATAGCTTTACTTAACGATTGGAAGGATAGAAAACAAAATTCACAAACTGTTATGAGACAAGCGATAGGTAAAATTGTGACTGTACCAGAGACTGTTGCTTTTCCTATTTCTCCACAATCAATTAGAGTTTCTAGTTATAACAAACCTGTTCAAATGGTTATTCAAGGAGGTAGTTACGACGAATTAGAAAGTATACAATCAATAGTAATAAATAAATTACGAGAAAATAAAAATTTATCGAGAATTGAATCTGATTATTCAAGAGATAAACCTGAAATAAAGTTAATTATAAATAAAAATAGAGCTAAAGACCTTGGTGTTTCAACAGAGTCTATAGGTAAAACATTAGAAACTCTCTATGGCGGAAAAACAATTACTAAATTTAATAAACTTGGAAAAGAGTACCCCGTAATATTTCAGCAATATTTAAAAGATAGGAGGTCCCAAGAAGGATTAACTAAAATATTTGTTAGATCGGATACTACTGGTAAACTAATTTCTCTTGCAAATTTAGTAGAATTCAGAGAAGAAGGTTCTGCAAAAAAATTAGCAAGATACAATAGACAAAAAGCTATTACCATTTCTGCAAATATCTCTGAAAATTATACACTTTCTGAAGCAATCAAATATTTAGAAAAAACTATGATAGAAGTTGGTTCATCAAATCAAATTTCATGGAAAGGAAAATCGGAGGAGATTAAAGAAACTAGCAATGAATTATTTATAATATTTGCATTAGCTTTATTAACAGCATACTTAGTGATGGCAGCAACATTTAATTCATTTCTACACCCTTTCATTATAATTTTAACTGTCCCTCTTGCTCTATTTGGTGGCCTAACATTCATTTTATTTTTGAACAGCTCAATAAATATCTTTTCACAGATTGCACTAGTAATTCTAATTGGTATCTCAACAAAAAATAGTATTTTAATAGTTGATTACGCTAATCAATTAAGAACTACTGGTAAAAATATTAGCTTATCAATTAAAGAAGCATGTAACCTAAGGTTTAGACCAATAATGATGACATCGATAAGCACAATGATAGCGATGTTACCACTCGTTGTTGGAAATTTTGGACCTGGTGCAGGGGAAGCATCTAGACTGGCTGTAGGCTCTACGATTTTGGGTGGAATGATTATATCTACATTTTTCACATTATATGTCACACCTACTATGTATGTAACTCTAGCAAAAAATACAAAAAGGATCGACACTGTTGATTTAGAGCTAAAGAAAGAATTATCTAAAAAATAATATACTTATTCCTACTTAATCTGCTACTACATTGTGAAAGTTGTTTTTTATAAATAAACGATTGTTTTTCTACTCTTTTAGCTAAATTAATTATTTTTTCATTTTTTTTATAATTTTTATAATTTCCCCATCCCTCATGATAAGCAACATATTGCCTAAAAGCATCTTTTTGAGATATGTTAAGAATACTTTTCGTCTTTTTTGTATACCATCCTATAAAATCAACACTATCTTTAAATCTTGCTCTTGTAGCAACTTTATTACCAGTTTCTTTTTTATATTGTTCCCATGTTCCTTTCACAGCTTGAGAATATCCAAATGAACTTGAAGGACGTTTATATGGTATTACTTTAAAAATTTTTTGTCTTGGAGGTTTTGCCAACCAATCAAAATCGGACTCCCATTTTATAATTGCCAATTGAATATAAATAGGAGTTCCCCATTTTTGCTCAGATTTTTTGGCATGTTTATACCATAAATATCTTTCTTTAAATATTGAACAACTATCAGAGGTGTTTGAAGGTATAGATGAACAGCCTGTAATTAAAAATAAAATAAGAATTGATAAATTAACTTTTAAACTTTTCATTATTCCAAAAAAAATTAATAATAATTATTACAAACACACCAACTACATTACCAAATAAATCAGATAATTCAAAATTTCTATTTGGGATTATTAAATGAAGTCCTTCTAATATCACTGATAATAAAATTAGATATATCTTTAATACTTTTAAATTCTTAGACTCCTTATAAGTAAAAAATCCTATCATTGATAAAATTAAAAAAGCATAAGTATGATTTGATGATATTAAAAAATCTGAAGTTAGTTGAGGCTGAATTCTACAATCATTATATAAAATACATCCAAAAATACTCCCTGGAAATAGATAAATGAATATTAAAAGAAGGTTAATTAGATAAAAAAAAATTTTATATTTTTTAAAAAAATTAAACATTAAAAACTATAGTTTTATTAATTAAATTAATCTAAAATAACTACTATGAATAATTTAATTTTAGTAAGGCATGGACAAAGTAAGTGGAATCTTCAAAATAGATTTACAGGATGGGTGGATGTTGAATTGACCAAAAATGGTGAATTAGAGGCAAAAAAAGCAGGTAATTTAATCAAAAATCTTAATATTGAAATTGATCTATTTTATTCATCAATACAACTTAGAGCAAAAAATACTCTTAAATTGATTCAAAAAGCACTTGGAAATGATAAATCCTCAAAGAATTCATGGCAATTAAATGAGAGACATTATGGTGCTCTCACTGGTTTAAACAAGGATGAAATGAAAGCTAAGTTAGGTGAAGAAAAAGTGCACCAATTTAGAAGATCTTGGGATTTAAGACCTGACCCATTAGATAAAAAAAATCCTTATCATCCTAAAAATATTAAAATTTATGATAATGTTCCAAGAGAAAATATTCCAGATACAGAATCTTTAAAAGATACGTATGAACGAGTTATAAAATTTTATAAAAGTGAAATTGAGAATAATATTGTTGAAAAAAATATTTTAATTTCAGCTCATGGAAACTCTATCAGAGCACTATGTAAGCTTTTATTTAAATTAGACAATAACCAGATAACAAAATTAGAAATTCCAACTGGTAATCCATTAGTTCTGACTTTTAATAATAAAAGAGAGATATGTGAATGTAAGTATTTAGATAAAGATAGAGCTAAAGATCTTTTAATTTTTTAAATACTTTTAGATTTGTAATATGATAAAATTTATTCAAACTTTCAAAACCATAAAGCTTATTTTTTTTTAATAAGATATTCCAAATCTCAGATATAGAAAAATTTTGTACTTGAAAATTCAAAAATATTTTTTTATTAATAATTTGGCAGCCTGTATAAATAAATTCATTTTTATGATTTTTAGAAATTAAATTTTTTTTAAGATTAAAATCTCCAGTTAAATCTTTATCAAAACTTAAATTTTTTTTTACTATTAAAAGAATGTTTTTTGCTGATTTGGAAAAATATATTTTTTCCATTTCTTTAATTTCTAAAATATTCTCATTTCTCCAGAGTGTATCGGGATTAATAATCAAAAAATCTTTATCTCTTGAATGATTAATCATATTTAATACACCTCCACCAGTATTAAGAATATCTTTACCCTCATCAATGACTTTAATATTACATTTAAATTTTTTTTGTCTTATAAATTTTTTAATTTGATCTTTTAAATAGAAAGTATTGATTAAAATTTTTTTTAACCCTAAATTTTCAATTAAATTTATTGAATTTTCTAACATTGTGATATGATTTAATTCTAGTAGAGGTTTTGGAATTTTTTTTGTTAGTGGATTTAATCTTTTACCATAACCGGCACATAAGATCAAAGCTGTATTTATTTTCATAATCTCATCAATAATTTTTAGGAAAGTTTGTTTTTATTAAAGAATTTAGGTTGTTAAAAACTTTATTATTTTTCATTCTAAAAATAATCATTTCCCATGCATATGGAATTAACTTAAGATATTTTTTCTTTTTGTCTCTTTTAGCTAATCGCATAAATATGCCAATAATTTTTAAATTTCTTAAAACTGACAAAATTTCAAAATCATTTTTAAATTTATCTCTTTTAATATTTTTATTCATACTCAAATAATAATTATAAATTTTGTATTTAAATTGATCAGATGTTTTTAGTCTTACATCATCTACTAACGATGCTAAATCATAAGCTTTATTACCAATTAAAGCATCTTGATTATCAATAAGACTAATTTTATTTTTAAAATACATAAGATTTGACACATGAAAATCCCTATGTACAAAAGTTTGATTTTTAAAATTTAATTTCGATAATAAAAATCGAACTTCTTTTTTAAATTCTAAAACAAATTCTTTTTGTTTTTTTTTTAACAACTTTTTTTTAACATACCATTCACAAAAAAGATTTGTCTCATTATATAATACATTATTATTGTAATATTTAATTTCATAATATTTATCTTTAAAATTTTTAATTCTTCTAACTTTTATTAATTGTAATTTATTAAGTATATTGATCACTTTTTTCATAATTAAAAAATTATTAAATTTTTTTTTTTTCAATATTTGATAAATAGTTTTGTCACCTAAATCCTGTATTTCAATAAAATTATTATTATAGTTTTGATTTAATAATTTTGGTGCTGAAATATCATTTTTAAGTAAAATCTTATTTATTGCATCGTAAATAAGAAGATTTTTATTTTTATCTTTTTTTGCATATACAATGATGGAATTATTTTTTTTATTTCTATAAAATTTTCTAGAAGATGCGTCACCTCTTATTTCTTTAAACTTTTTTAAAAGTTTCATAAAAATAATTATTATTTTAAACCAGAAATTCTAACATATCTATTATTAAAATCATTTTCATACGAAAAAATTAAATTTACAGTGTTTGTTTGCTGATTTTTATTAAAAAGTTCTGGCCATTCTATTAATGTAATTGAGTCTGAGTTATTTTCAAACAAACCTAAATTATTAATTTCAATTTCATTATTTATTCTGTAAAAATCATAATGTTTTACCAATAAATCACCTACTTCATACTCATTAAGTAAATTAAAAGTAGGGCTAGTAACTTCAGAAATTTTTAGATTATTTTTTTTTTGATAAGCATTTATTAGATATTTTATAAACGTTGTTTTTCCAACACCTACATCTCCATAAAAACAGGCTGTGCTTCCTTTATTTAGATAATTTTGAAATGTTTCAGCTAATTTTTTTGTTAACTCTAATGATGAAATATCTATTTTGCTATTGTTAATAGCGATATGCATGAGGTTTGTAAGGTCCCTCAGGAGTGACACTTATGTAATCTGCTTGCTCTTTAGATAATGGTGTCAATTTAGCTCCAACTTTATCTAAGTGAAGTCTTGCTACTTTTTCGTCTAAATGTTTAGGAAGTACATAAACTTTATTTTCGTAATTATCTGAATTGTTCCATAATTCAATTTGAGCAATTACTTGATTTGTAAATGATGCACTCATAACAAAACTCGGATGACCAGTTCCGCAACCTAAATTTACTAATCTTCCCTCTGCTAATAGAATTAATCTTTTTTCATCTGGAAATGTTATTTCATGAACTTGTGGTTTTACTTCATCCCATTTGTAATTTTTTAGAGCCTCTACTTGTATCTCGTTGTCAAAATGGCCAATATTACATAAAATAGATCTATCTTTCATTGCTCGCATATGATCAGCTGTCACAACATCTTTGTTCCCAGTTGCTGTAACAACAATATCTGCTTGTCCTATCATTTCATCCATTAAGACTACTTCATAACCCTCCATAGCTGCTTGAAGAGCACATATTGGGTCCGTTTCTGTAACTAGAACTCTTGCTCCACTTTGTCTTAACGAGGCCGCACTTCCTTTACCTACATCTCCAAATCCTGCAACGATTGCAACTTTTCCAGACATCATAACATCTGTTGCTCTTTTTATACCATCAACTAAACTTTCTCTACAGCCATATAAATTATCAAATTTTGATTTTGTTACTGAGTCGTTTACATTAATTGCTGGAACTAATAAATTTCCTTGCTCCTCCATCTTTTTAAGAGCAAGAACTCCTGTAGTAGTCTCTTCACTTAAACCCTTTATATCTTTTAATAAATCTTTATAATCTTTGTGCATCAAAGCAGTTAGATCTCCACCATCATCTAAAATCATATTAGGCTTCCAATCTTTCTTGCCTTCAATGGTCTGCTTAACACACCACCAATATTCTTCCTCTGTCTCACCTTTCCATGCAAACACTGGTATTCCAGCTTTTGCAATTGCTGCTGCTGCATGGTCTTGAGTTGAAAATATGTTGCATGAAGACCATCTAACTTCAGCACCCAAGTCAACTAAAGTTTCAATTAAAACAGCTGTTTGGATAGTCATATGCAAACATCCTAATATTCTTGCACCTTTTAATGGGTTTTGACCTTTATATTCGGCTCTTACTGCCATTAATCCTGGCATTTCAGTTTCCGCAAGAGAAATTTCTTTTCTACCGAATGCTGCGTCTTCGATATTTTTGACTTTATAATCTTCCATAAGCTAGTCTTTGTAACAACAAACTAAAATTAGTCAACACTAAGATTTGGCACTAGGGAAATTAATTTGAATTTCCGCTCCTTGACTATTTTCTCTATTAACAGCAAGAATTGTACCTTCATGTATGTCAACTAAATTTTTTACAATATTTAGTCCTAAACCAGAATGTTCTCCAAATTTATCAGGCCTATTGCTATAAAATCTTTTAAAAATTTTATTCGTATCTTTTTCCTTAAATCCTAGGCCTTCATCTATAATTTTAATTGAAATTTCATTTTGAGAACTAATTGACACATCTACTAATATATGAGAGCCATTTTTACTAAAAGAGATTGAATTATCCAATAAATTTGCAATTATTTGTTCTATCCTATTCTCTATACCATTTATAAAATAATATTCTTTGCCATCACTTCTAAAACTTATCTCTATGTTCTTTTTTACATTATGGATGCTATTATAGTCATCAACGACCGATTGTAAGATTGGTCCTATATCTATTTTTTTCATTTTCTCTTTACTGAGTGCAACCTCATCTTTCAACATTTGTGAGTAATCTGTTATCAATCTTTCAATTCTTTGAACATCATGACTAAGAATATTTAACAACTTTAATCGCTCTTCTGAATTATTTGTATCTTGTAAAATTTCTGAAGCACTTTTGAGAGATGCTAAAGGATTCCTTATTTCATGCACTAAATCAGTTGAAAAATTTTCTGCATGAGTAACCCTTTTCTGTAACTCATTAGTCATATCATCTAACGAATTAGACAAAAGTCCTAGTTCATCATTCCGGTTCTTTAAATTTTCAATACTAGTTTGTATCTGGCTTTTCTCTTTAATAACTTTTGTATAATCAACTAGGTTCTGTATTGGTTTTATAAAATATCTACTTAGAACAAATGAAAAAATTAAGATAACAAATCCTACAGCTATTGCTGTTCGTATGACAAATGCTTTTCTTTCATCTATTGCCGTTTTTATATCGTTTGCATTTTCTGTAATAGCTATGTATCCAATATTTGTTTTATTCTTAACTACATTTTTAATTGTTGTTAATTTAAATTGATTAAAATCCTCTTGTGTAAATGTGTATGGTTCTCCATAATTTTCAGAGTCAGAATAATTAGTTAAAATTTCTTTGAATGTTACAATTTTTTTTTTATTAATATTTATATCTTTATTTTCATTGCTTAGTTCATCTTTTTTTTCATTTAAACTTTCAAATTCTATTTCACTCAATCTTGAAGAAAAAGATCTAGGATCAAGATCTAAGGTGTCAGTATCTCCTATTAAATTTAACTTATTATTAAAGAAAATTACTCTATCTAAATTTTGAAATATAAATCTTGTTGAAAATAAAAACTTTCTAACGTCATCTTCATTAAAAGTTACATCTAATCTTAAAATATTATCAATTGTATTATCAATAATAATTATATGATTTACTGATTTTTTTTTTATTAAGTTTGGTTGAACGTTGTTTAAATATATTGTTGTAAATAAACCAATAATCGTAAAAATTATAAAATTTATAAATAAAAATTTCTTTAATATTGATAAATTTTTTAAGTATTTACTAAACATTAGCTAATATTCCATCTATATCCACTGCCATATCTAGTTTCAATAGCTGAAAAATCAGGGTCAACTTTTTTAAATTTTTTTCTAATTCTTTTAACGTGACTATCTATAGTTCGGTCTTCAATATCTGTGTCTTCTCGATAAGCAATATCCATTAATTGAGCTCTTTCTTTAATAATACCAGGTCTTTTAGCGAGCTCTTTGACAATCAAAAATTCAGTGGTTGTTAACTTATCTGGTAGATTTACTCCATTCCACTCACACTCAAGTTGAGATGGGTCTAGCTTTAATTTTCCATGAGAAATTAAACTTTTATTTTCTTCTACAATATTATTTCCATCCTTTTTCCTAAGTTGTAATCTAATTCTCTCAATCAAAACTTTAATTGAAAAACCCCCAGATTTTTTTATAAAATCATCTGCACCCAATTTTAAACCTAAAAGTTCATCGATTTCATCATCTTTAGATGTTAGGAAAATAACAGGCATAGAAGTTTTTTTTCTAAGTTTCTTGAGTAATTCTTCTCCATCCATTTTAGGCATCTTTATATCAATTACTGCTAAGTCTGGCGGTGTTCTGGTCAGACCAATTAATGCACTTTCCCCGTCTATATAAGTTTGAACTTTAAATCCCTCTTTTTCCAAAGCAATACTTAAACTAGTTAAAATATTCCTATCATCATCAATTAATGCAATGGTTTCTTTAAACATATTTAACTTTAAAAGTACTAAATTGTTCTAAATTGGGCAATCCTAATTTATTAATGCAACATCCCCCAATTATCACCAATATTTAAATCAATAGTTAAGGGTATAGAAAATGAATGATAATCACTTTTAGTAACACTTGTCATTTCTTCTTTAATAATTTTGCTTATTGTTTTTTCACTATTTTTTGGAACTTCAAATATTAATTCATCATGTATCTGTAATAACATTTTAGAATTTTTATGTTTTTTCTCAGATAATCTATTATTCAATTTTATCATTGCTAATCTCATAATTTCTGATGCTGAACCCTGTATTGGTGCATTAATAGCGGCTCGCTCTTGAAAATTTCTTACATTAAAATTTTTATCATTTATTCCATTAAAATGAGATCTTCTTCCAAAAATATTATTTACATAACCACTTTTTCTACAAAACTTTATCGTGTTATCCATATAATCTTTAATTTCTGGGAATTTTCCAAAATAAGAATTTAAAAATTCTTCAGCTTCATAATTTGAAACATTAATTTGTTTTGCTAAGCCATATTGAGAAATTCCATAAATTATTCCAAAATTAATAGCCTTAGCCTTTCTTCTGTGATCTTGATTTACTTTTGTAATATCAATATTAAATATTTGACTTGCAGTGAGCGAATGAATATCTTCATTGTTTCTAAACGCTTTTTTTAATTCTTTCACATCAGCTAAATCTGCAAGAATTCTCATCTCTATTTGATTATAATCTGCGGAAATTAATAAATAATCTTTTTTGGCCTGAAATGCTTTTCTAATATTTTTACCATCATCAGATTTGATAGGAATATTTTGAAGATTAGGGTCACTTGATGCTAATCTTCCGGTCGTGGTAGCAGCTAATAGAAAGGAAGTGTGAACTCTTTTAGTTTTTGGGTTTACATGCTCAGGTAAGGCATCAGAGTATGTATTTTTTAATTTTGATAACTGTCTCCAGTTTAGAATTAATGCTGGAAATTTATTGCCTTTAAATGCTAAATCTTCCAATACAGACGCACTTGTTGCAAATCCACCTTTTTTAGTTTTCTTTAAACCTGCAATTTTAAGATCTTTATAAATGATTTCGCCTAACTGTTTAGGTGAACCAATATTAAATTCTTTTTTTGAAAGTTTAAATATTTCCTGTTCTAGTTTTAGGATTTTTTGCTTAAATTTTTGAGAGAGAGACTTTAAAAACTTACTATCAATCTCTACTCCTTCTATTTCCATAAATGCAAGAATTTTAATTAATGGTTTTTCAAAGATTTCATAAATGTTAATTAGTTTTTCAGATTTTAAGTTTTTAGAGAATTTTTTATAGAGTCTAAAAGTTATATCAGCGTCTTCAGCAGCATAATCTTTAGCTTTATCAACTTCAACTTCACTAAAATTAATCTCTTTTTTTCCTGTTCCCACCATTTCTTTAAATGAGATTGTTTTATGGCCTAGATGTAATTCTGATAATGTATCCATATTATGTCTATTTTTTCCTGCATCTAAAACATAGGACATCAACATTGTATCCTCCATAGCAGACATCGCTATCCCATTTTTAAAAAGAACAATAAAATCAAATTTTATATTTTGGCCAATTTTTTTAACACTTGGGTCTTCTAATAATTTTTTTAACTTTTTAATAACAATATCTTTTTTAATACATTTTGAAGATTTATGACCAATTGGAATATAACAAGCTTTACCTATCCTCGAAGATAACGAAATACCTACAAGCTCTGCTTGATGAGGGTCGATAGAATTTGTTTCAGTATCTACAGCAACCTCCCCTAATTCTTCTGCCTCTTCAACCCATTTATCGATTTCATTTGGATTAGAAATTAGATAATAATTTTTATTATTAATTGTAATTTGTTTTTCTATGTTTCTCATTTCTGAAACAGAGCTAACTAAATCTGGTTGTCCATATGTGGAAATAGCAGAACTTAATAATCTATTAAATTCCATCTCTCTTAAAAATTTATATAATTTATCTTTATCTATACTTTTTAATTCAAACTCATTTAATTCTCTATTTATTGGGGAGTTATGATCCAAAGTCACAAGCCTTTTACTAATTAATGCTTTATCTTTATTTTCTAAGAGAGTTTCTCTTCTTTTGTTTTGTTTAATTTCATGAGCAGATTTAAGTAATTTTTCCAAAGTACCATATTTATTTATTAACTCAGCAGCAGTTTTTATTCCTATTCCTGGAACCCCAGGCACATTATCACTACTATCACCTGCTAAAGATTGAACATCTATTACTTTTGAAGCATCGACACCAAATTTTTTAACAACATCTTCGTCTGTTATAAATTTATTTTTCATAGGATCGAAAATACGAACATTTTTTTGATATAATTGCATTAAATCTTTATCTGATGAAACTATTGTAACTTTTGCACCTTTTTTTAATATTTGATCTACATAAGTTGCGATCAAATCATCTGCTTCATAATTGGGTAAATCAACAGAGGCTAAATTAAATGCTAAAACTGATTTCCTTATGTACTCAAACTGGGGTGCTAGATCATCTGGTGCCTCAGATCTATTTGCTTTATAATCACTATAAATGTCATTTCTGAATGTTTTTCTAGCAGAGTCGAAAATGACTGCGAAATGAGTTGGTTTCTGTAAATTTTGGTTTGATTTTGAGTCCTCTAAAAGTTTAAAAAGCATGCTACAAAAACCACTGACAGCACCTGTTGGTAATCCATCACTTTTTCTACTTAATGGTGGCAATGCATAATAAGCTCTAAAGATATATCCTGAACCATCAATAAGATAGAAGTGATCTGTTTTTTGAATTTTACTCATTAAATTTTATTAAATATTTTACTAATAATATAGTCTAAACTTTAATTTAATCTACTAATCACTAGATTATATTAACAATTAGGAGTATTATTTGTTTAATGGAATTAACAAAAAATCTCACACAATCCAAAATAATTAAATCATTCTTAACTATAGTGCTTGGTTCAATAGCTTTAACTATTTCTGCAAAAATAAAAATTCCTTTTTACCCTGTACCAATGACAATGCAAACTTTTGTAGTTTTATTTTTAGGAATTAGTTTAGGGTATAAAATTGGATTAGCTTCTATTGCATTATATTTATTTGAAGGAATATTAGGTTTACCAGTGTTTTCAAATTCTCCAGAAAAAGGTGTTGGACTGCTATATTTCACTGGCCCAACTATGGGATATTTAATTGGATTTTTAACTGCATGCTTTTTAGCATCAAAGATTAAACTTACAGATAGTTTTATACTTATATTAAGTAAACTGGTACTTGCGACTTCAACTATATATATTTTAGGATTATTATGGTTAGGAACATTAATTGGATGGGACAAACCTATTTTTGTATTGGGGGCTAAACCATTTCTTTTAGCAGAAATTTGTAAAATTCTAATATTAGCAATTTTAACAAAACAAATCTTTAAAATTAGAAAACTTATCTAGGTGATCTTTTAGAAAGAATCCTTTGAAGAGTTCTTCTGTGCATTTTTAATCTTCTCGCAGTTTCTGAAACATTTCGATTACAAAGCTCAAATACTCTGTGTATATGTTCCCATTTTACTCTATCTGCTGACATTGGATTTTCAGGTGGTGCTGCCTTTTTTTCAGGATCTGCTAATAAAGCTTTTTCTACATCCTCAGCATCAGCTGGTTTAGCTAAATAATCAATTGCACCCTCTTTTATTGCAGCAACTGCAGTGGGTATATTGCCATAACCAGTTAGCATTATTATTCTGCTATCATGATTATTTGATTGAATTTGTTTTACAACTTCTAATCCATTCCCATCTCCAAGTCTTAAATCGACAACTGCAAAACCAGGTTTTTTTGCCTTAACAGACTCAACACCTTTTTGTACACTCTCAGCTTGAAAAACTTCAAAACCCTTTTTTTCCATAGCTCTAGCTAATCTTTCTCTAAATGGATTGTCATCATCCACTATCAAAAGTGATTTATTATCAAAATCATTGATGTTTTTGAGTATAGGTTGTTCTTTCATATGATTAATATGGATACTAATTAATATAAATCAATAGCTATTATTTACTTTACTTTGTCAATCTATGGGCTTATCAGGGGATGAATTTGAAAGTTTTTTACAAGTAAAAAGCTTTTTTTTATTAAATTTTTTTTGGAGGCATTTTATATGCAAAAATTTAAAACAGTTGAAGAGTTAGTAAATCAACTTAAACCTGAAAAACCTGTATACTGTATCAGGAAAAATTCTATCAAATCAGCTGTAAAGTATTTTTTAAAGAATTTTCCAGGTAAAATATTATACGCAATAAAAACTAACCCTCATCCCTTAATAATTAAAAATATTATTGAGAGTGGGATACAGCAATTCGATGTTGCTTCGATTGAAGAAATTAAAGTTATAAGAGATTTTAGTAAAACTGCAAAATGTTCATACATGCACACTGTCAAAAGTAGAGAAAGTATTAAAGAAGCTTACTTTAAATATGGAGTTAAAACTTTTTCATTAGACACTAAAGACGAATTAATCAAAATAATTGAGTGTACTAATAAAGCTAAAGATTTAGAATTATTTGTAAGGGTATCAGTATCTAACGAGCACGCAGAAATAGACTTGTCTAAAAAATTTGGTGCTTTAACATCAGAAGCTACGGGTTTGTTTAGACTAGTAAAACAATATGCAAAAAAAACAGGCTTAAGTTTTCATGTTGGTTCACAATGTATGCATCCTATCTCTTATTCAAAAGGTATATGCGAAATCTCAAATATAATAAAAAAAACAAAAATTATTCCTGACTATATTAATGTAGGTGGTGGATTTCCTACGATTTATCCTGACTTAATTCCACAAAGTTTAGATAATTATTTCAATGAAATAAAAAAAAGTTTAAAAAATTTAAAAATTGAAAAATTACCAGAAATTATTTGTGAGCCTGGAAGAGCTTTAGTTGCTGAAAGTGGCTCAACTATGGTAAGAGTTGACCTTAAAAAAAAACAAAAGCTTTATATAAATGATGGAACCTATGGAACACTTTTTGATGCAGGTACTCCAAATATAGTTTTCCCATCTAAAATGATAAAAGATAATTCTAATAAA
>MDTB01043288.1_pt1 | contig 17809 bp, 18 predicted proteins | sample 811161 | NCBI WGS metagenome assembly MDTB01 (sample SAMN05326650, study PRJNA326480) | marine metagenome | isolation source: seawater | place: Mediterranean Sea | collected 2009
TCTGAAGATTTACCTCTTTTTACGAACAGCCTTCTTCTTGGCAGCAGCCTTCTTCTTGGCTGGTGCCTTCTTCTTAGCTGCTACCTTTTTCTTGGCAGGAGCTTTCTTTTTAGCTGCTACCTTTTTCTTGGCAGGAGCTTTCTTTTTTGCTGCTACCTTTTTCTTAGCAGGAGCTTTCTTTTTTGGTGCTGCTTTTTTCTTAGCCATCTTTTATTCAACCCTCTTAGCGGAAAACTGGACGATGACCTTAAAAGATGGGTTTGTAAGACACTTCAGTTACAAACCGTACAACTTACTAATAAGGCTAGACGTTTTATAAAACATGGAAGATCATAATACAACCGCTTTCTGTAACGAATAGTAGTATTAAAATTCACAAAAATTTAAAAATTTGTTCTGCATAATTTGCGGTTTATATAAAAAGTAGTTTGTGGGGTAATAAACATCAATATTAAACTATGCATTATATGAAAATATTCGAGCACAATTAAAATGCGGACAACGCAATATTTTATCCCTACCGAAAAGGAAAATCCTACTGACGCTGAATTAATTAGCCATCAACTTATGGTGCGCGCAGGTCTAATTCGAAAACTTGCATCTGGGCTATATACTTGGCTGCCCTTAGGCTTAAAGGTCTTGCGACGCGTCGAACATATAATTCGAGAAGAAATGAATAATATCGGCGCGCTGGAGATTTCTATGCCCATGGTTCAACCCAGTGACCTATGGGAAGCGTCTGGACGTTGGTCTGAATATGGGCCGGAACTACTTAGGATGAAAGATCGTCACTCAAGAGATTTTTGTCTGGGTCCAACGCATGAGGAGGTAATAACTGCTTTAATTAGAAGCGAACTAAAAAGCTACAAACAGCTTCCTCTGACACTTTACCAGATTCAATATAAATTTCGTGATGAAGTGAGGCCTAGATTTGGTGTCATGAGGGCGAGAGAGTTTGTAATGAAGGATGCTTATAGCTTTCATGCTACAAGCGAATGTTTGCAACAAACCTATGATTTGGTGAGTAAAGCCTATTCCGCGATATTCAGTCGGCTTGGACTACAATTTAGAAGTGTGGTCGCGGATTCGGGAAGTATTGGTGGAGATCGATCTAGAGAATTTCATGCGCTTGCTGAATCGGGAGAAGATGCAATAGCCTTTTCTACTGAGAGCGATTTTGCGGCGAATATCGAAATGACCGAGGCTGTCGATCCCAGCGCTATTCTTCCTGATCCTAAGGAAATAATGGGACAACTCTCCACTCCCAATATTCGTTCTATATCTGAATTAGCGATCTTTTTGAATGTACCAACCTCAAGTACGCTAAAAACAATTATAGTCGAAGGTTCATCGCCTGGGTCTCTCGTGGGCTTAATTTTGCGTGGGGATCATCAGCTAAATAAAATAAAAGCTGAAAAGATAGAGGCTGTCGCTTCACCCTTGAACTTTGCCTCCGAAGACCTCGTGTATGAGAAGTGCGGCATCGGCTTTGGCTCTTTAGGGCCCGTTGGCCTGAAGATAAAGTTAATAGTGGATAGAAGTGCTGCTGTAATGTCAGATTTCATATGTGGCGCCAATAAGGAAGACTTCCACCTCACGGGTGTTAACTGGATTAGAGATATTGAACTGCCCCAAATAGAGGATCTGCGGCAAGTTGAGCAGGGGGATCTTAGCCCTGATGGTAAAGGTCATCTAAATATAATGCGCGGTATTGAAGTAGGTCACATTTTCCAATTAGGAGAAAAATATAGTCGAGCACTAGATGGAAAAATACTTAACGAACAAGGAAAACAAATCTTTATGGCAATGGGTTGTTATGGAATAGGTGTGAGCCGAATTGTTGCCGCAGCTATAGAACAGAATAATGATGAGAAAGGCATAATTTGGCCAAAATCGATTGCTCCTTTTGAACTTGTCATAATTGCTCTGAACATAAAAAAATCAAGTACAGTTAAAGACGCAGCTAATAAACTATATCAACAAGCGAGAGAGTTGGGCATTGATGTACTTCTTGATGATCGAGACGAGCGGCCCGGTATCAAATTTGCAGATATGGAATTAGTCGGGATTCCGCATCAGATTATTATTGGAGAAAATTCTCTCCGAGAAGGTAAAGTTGAATATCAAGCTCGATCAGGGGGAGAAAAAAAAGAGCTCATACTAGAAAAGGCGTTAGATGAACTGAAAAATTTTCTAGCGTAAATGTCGGCTACAGCTTAGACTAAATTCAAAGTCACGCAAAAACTGTTTAAGGATAATAATGGCTAAAACAATTTTTGATTTCGATTGCCGGACTAAAAATAATGAAATTGTTCCAATGGAACACTTTCGTGAAAAAGTATTATTAATCGTTAATACTGCATCCAAGTGCGGATTTACTCCACAACTTAAAGGTTTGGAGGCATTATATAAGCGTCTAAATAGTCGAGGTTTAGAGATTCTAGGTTTCCCCTGTAATCAATTTGGCAGGCAGGATCCAGATTCTATTGAAAATATTATGCAATTCTGCGAAGTTAACTATGGTGTCACTTTTACTATTTTTAATAAAATAAAAGTGAATGGTGGTAATGCAGATCCACTATTTGAATATCTAAAAAAATCAGCTCCAGGGATTTTTGGAACAAAAGTAATCAAGTGGAACTTCACAAAATTTTTAATCGATCAAACTGGTTCCACTGTCAAGCGTTTTGCTCCAGTATCGTCACCTCAAAGTATTGAGAGAGATATCTTAGCGCTACTAGAAGATTAGATTTAGTTTTCTCTCGTAGAGCTAAATTCCAGATCTGGCCAACGTTCCTCCATGACAGATAGGTTAGCTCGAGAGGACGCTAGAAAAGCTAAATGGCCTCCACTATCAGTAAAAAGCTGCGTGGACGCTTTTTTTCTAAATTCCAAGATCTTTTTATCATTAATGGAACTCACCCATCTTACCGTAAAAATACTAACAGACTCATAAACCGCGTCGACCTGATATTCTTCTCTCAAACGAAAAGAAACCATATCGAACTGTAGCTGACCTATAGCTCCTACTACACTATCGCCACCCTCCAAGGGATTAAACACCTGCGTCGATCCCTCTTCAGCTAACTGAGAGAGGCCTTTCTTTAATTGTTTTGACTTGAGTGGATCACGAAGTCTTATTCGTCTAAATAGTTCCGGCGCAAAATTTGGAATCCCAGTAAATTGTAATTCCTCGCCAGAAGTAAATGTATCACCTATTTTTATGGTGCCATGGTTATGTAAACCAATTATATCCCCGACATCTGCATGATCCACGAGAATTCGCTCACCTGCTTTAAAGCTAACGGCATCTGCCAACTTTATTTTCTTTTCCGTTCTCACATGAAAAACTTTCATTCCTCTGTTAAATCTACCCGAACATATTCTAAGAAAAGCAATTCGATCTCGATGACGAGGATCCATATTTGCCTGAATTTTAAATACAAAGCCAGTGAACTCCTCTTCTCTTGGATCAACATCTCGGGTTACGGCGGAGCGCGCCTGAGGGGGAGGGGCCCAGTCTACAAAATTATTAAGCATCTGCTTAACCCCAAAGTTTCCCAAGGCGCTGCCAAAAAATACTGGTGTTAGTTGACCTACAAGAAAGTCATTCTTATTGAAAGAATTACTTGCTGCTCGGACTAATTCAACCTCCTCGCAGAACGTATCGTATATATCATCAAGCAAGCTTCGCGCTTGATCGCTAGCCAATCCAGCAATTTTTTCGTCGGGATGCGGATTAGCGCGATGCCCCAGCTTATAGGAATAGATAACATCATTAATAAAATCATAAATCCCTAAAAACCGCGAACCCATGCCTATTGGCCAGTTAATCGGTGCCGCCTTGATCTTTAAAACCGACTCTATTTCATCTAGGAGCTCAATTGGTTCACGTGTATCTCGATCCATTTTATTGATGAAGCTAACTATTGGGGTAGAACGTAATCTACAGACATCCATTAGTTTCACTGTTCGTTCTTCCACCCCTTTAGCCCCATCAATTACCATTAAAGCCGAGTCTACCGCCGTAAGCGTACGATAAGTATCCTCGGAAAAGTCTTCATGGCCTGGCGTATCCAGTAAATTCACGAGACATTTTTTGTAGGGAAATTGCATTACTGAAGAGGTGACAGAGATACCTCGCTCGCGTTCCATATCCATCCAGTCCGATGTCGCTTGGGGTCCTTTCTTACCACCTACTGAACCAGCGGTTTGAATTACTTGACCAAGAAGTAATAGTTTTTCAGTTATAGTAGTCTTACCAGCGTCTGGATGCGAAATAATAGCAAAAGTTCTGCGTGGCTTTAATTTTTCTATTTTGCTATTCATCTTTAAAGTTAATGTCTTGGTAAAGAGGATTTAAAGACCTAACTAAAATTTCTAACATTTCAACTCCTACTCTATCTACTTTAACGAGGGAGTTCCAAAGAGCCATAGAAGTAACTTTTAAATTTTCATAGCCACATGGATCGATACTTTCAAACGGAGTTAGGTTCATATCTACATTCAACGCGACACCATGATAGCTGCGCCCTCTTCGGATCCTAAGACCTAGCGAAGCAATTTTTTGATTTTCAACATAGACTCCAGGAGCACGAGGATTTCTGTGAGCTGAGATCTTATAGGTCGACAGAAGAGTGACTATTGAACTTTCGATCAAATCCACTAGCGATCTCACACCAAGGCCAATACGAGGCAAATCCAGCATGATATATACTAGGCATTGGCCTGGACCGTGATACGTTATCTTTCCACCGCGATCAGAATGAACAAAAGGTATGTTACTGCCGCCAGATACTTGCTCCTTGCCCAAAGATGAACCTACGGTGTAAACAGGAGGATGTTGCACCAACCATAATTCATCTGGAGTACTTCCCATTCTAGCGTTCGTAAACTTACGCATTTTCTGTAAGCTACTCTCATAGTCGACTAATCCGAGATCATGCGTAATTAAATTATCCGTCATAGTACAATGCTGACTAAACCTGTTGCTCGTAACTCTTCATTTAATTTTTCTAACTGTGTCTTTCCCGTAGCAATGATAACTACTGTCAACGAAATAAATTTTTTCCCCTTACTAAATCGCCGACTTATATTTTTCCGAGAATATTTTGGTGCTAATTTATCCAAAACTGACAGAATCACCCTCTCGAAATTATCTACGTTCCTTCCCATAACTTTAATTGGATATTCGCATGGGAACTCTATTTCTATCTTCTGGTCTGAATAATCCATCTAGCTGCTTATGAGGGCGAAAATATTGACTCGAGCCACATTAAAATCAAATCCCAAAAGCGAGAGATAAAATCAGATCGAAGAATATTCTCTCTCGCAGTCAACGGAGATTCATGTAGTACTTTATCCTGTAATCTTAAAGTTACTTTTCCAACGGTATCACCAACGGCAATAGGTGCCAAAATTTTACTGTTTACAGTCACTTGCATTTCAATCTCTTCACTGGTACCTCTTGGCACAGTTAAATATACTGGCATCGAGACTCCCGCGCTAAATGACTTCTTGTCTCCCTGCCACACCCTGGGGAGGGCTAATTCAGAGTTTTCCTTAAATCTACTTATTGTTTCAAAGAAACGAAAACCATAGTTCAAAAGCTGTCTGGCGCCCCGCTTTCTAGCACCAGGACCGCTAGTGCCAAGCACCACCGAAATTAGACGCATGCCCTCTCTCTTGGCAGACGCAACCAAGCAGTAACCTGCTTCTTTCGTATACCCGGTTTTTAGACCATCCACTGATGGATCATCTACTAAGAGAGTATTTCGATTGTACTGTCGTATATTGTTATAGGTAAAATCTCTCTTTTTATATATTGAATAGTGCTCGGGAAACTCTCTTATAAGAGCACCCGACAAAATAGCTAGATCGCGTGCAGTTGTTAAATGGCCGAGATCAGGTAATCCGTGCGAATTAACGTAGTGAGTTGAATCTAAATTTAGTAATTCTGCATAATAATTCATCTTTGCTGTAAACGTCTCTTCATTATCAGACAAGTATTCAGCTATCGCCAAACTTGCATCATTGCCAGAAGAGATGACAAGACCATGCTCCAGTTCACTAACCGAAACTTCTAGTCCGGGTTCTATCCACATCAAAGAAGATCCTTTGAATAATGGGTTTTGAGCCCAAGCATTGGGGCTTACCTCTACCATATCTTGTCTCGAAACATATCCTGATTTAATCTCATCTGCCAATATATAACCTGTCATTATTTTGGTCAGGCTAGCAGGAGCGACCTGGTCGTCCGCGTTTCGCTCTACCAACACTCTGCCACTATCTGCGTCTACTAAAATATAGGCAATAGCAGCTATTTCAGGTGGGGCAGGTAATATAGTTTCCGCTCGGACAGGCAGTACAATACAAAATATCAAAATTAATCTTAACTTCATTCTTAAAATCAACGCATGCAGCAACGAGCGGATGTTACAACACTACAAACTCTGGCGAAAGGAAGTTTGGTTACGGAATTGGCTGCAGGCGGGAAAAACCCTTTGACTCCAGCATGCTTTTTTCAGCAAAGACGGCTTTATTGTCTGAGAGAGGACCGATACGAACACGGTAGAGAATCATTTTGCCCATCTGAACTAAGCTGACTGCTACAAAAGAATCCGTAAGCATTTGTACCTTACGTACTAATGATTCAGCTGAAGATCTGGATTGAAAAGCACCCAATTGGAGATATCTATATTCTCCCTTAGCTCTTGTTCGATGATCATCAGCTCCTATCACTTCAATAAGATCAACTTTGACCCTTGCAACGCCACTATCTGCAAAACCTAATTTCACTGCTGCACCATAGGAAAGATCGATAATTCTATCAGGATGAAAAGGTCCACGGTCATTAACTCTAACAATTATCGAACGATCATTCTCAAGATTAGTTACCAAAACATAACAAGGGATAGGTAAACTCTTATGCGCGGCTGTAGCAAGTCTTATATCGAAGATTTCTCCATTAGAAGTTTTTCTGCCATGGAACTTCATTCCATACCAAGAGGCTATTCCTTCGGAAGAATAGTCTTTATATTCATTCAATACTTCATAAGTAACCCCGTTAACCACATATGGGCTAATATTTCCTTGCTCAAGAATAGGGTCTGGCACAGGAATGGCATTGGAGACTTGATGCGGATATAAAGGTTCCTTTGGCGGACCATCTCTTGTCTGACTATATTGCGGGGATTCGCTGACGCAGCTGGCAAGTAAAAAAATCGACGCGGGAACTACATATTTAATCATCCGCAATTATCACACTCTCCTTAATCGCCTGAGCTAATTGATATACGCTCAAGGCATACATTGCACTATGGTTATACCTCGTAATTACATAAAAATTTTTAAATCCTATCCAATACTCTATACCTCGCGCTCCCTCTAGCGCCATAGCCGTCGCTAACGAAGAGGGGGAGATCTCCGTTTGTGTAGTGAACCCCATAGCTGCCAATTCACTTACAGCATTGTGAGGTTTAAGACTGGCGTTAATCCAACTCTCATCATAATTCCCTGCGAAATCTGCGCGAGCAACAATTTCTTCTCTTTTTCGCCATCCATGAAGTGCTAAATAATTTGCTACGCTGCCAATTGCATCGACAATATTTCCCCAAATATCTATCTGTCCGTCTTCATCAAAATCGATCGCGTAATTTCTATAGCTGCTTGGCATAAATTGCCCATACCCCATAGCACCTGCATAGGAGCCCCTCAACGACAGAGGATCTAATTGCTGTTGCTCTGTAAGCAGAAGATACTCCTTTAGCTCATTGGTGAAGTATCTTTTACGTCTCAAATAATTATTGAGCCCTGAGGGATAATGAAAAGCCAACGTGGACAGGGCATCAATAACTAAATAATTTCCTGTATTCGCTCCATAGGAAGTCTCGACTCCTATTATCGAAACAATAATCTCAGATGGCACGCCAAATCTTTCTTCTGCTCGAATTAAAGTCTCTTTATTTTTTTGATAGAACAAAAGTCCATTTTTAATTCTACTTTTGGATACAAAAAGATCTCGGTATTCAAACCAAGGTTTGATCCGCTCTGCTGGACGCCTCATTAGATCTAAAACCGAGTCTCTGAGCTTGGCTTCAGAGAAAATCTGATTCAATTTTATTCTGTTTAGTCTTTTTTCTGTAACTAATTCATCAATTAAAGTTTCTACCTCTGAATTATTCAAGAAATCTGACTCCGACAGGGTTTCGGAAGAGTTATTTAAACTCAACATAAATACTAATATGACTAAAAATCCCTTATTTCCCAAAGACACGTTTATCGCCTCCAACAGCCATCAAAATTCCTATACTAAGAAGTAATGTCACTATAGAAGTCCCCCCCATGCTAAAAAGTGGCAAGGGCACACCAACTACTGGAAGTAAGCCTGCGACCATCCCCATGTTGACAAAAACATATATGAAAAAGGTCATTGATATTGCCCCTGCCAAAAGTCGACCAAAACTACTCTCTGCATGAAAAGCTATCCAAAAGCCTCTAAAGATTAGGCACAAATACAATATTAATAGAATTAAAACCCCTCTCAATCCAAACTCTTCAGCTAGAACTGCTATAATAAAATCGGTCTGACTTTCTGGAAGAAAATCTAATTGTGACTGTGTTCCCGCAAGCCAACCTTTTCCCGCCCAACCGCCTGATCCAATAGCGGTTTTCGATTGAATAATATTCCAACCTGCACCTAATTTATCACTCTCTGGATCTAGTAGCGTTAAAATACGTTGTTTCTGATAGTCCTTTAAAACATATAACCAAAGAGGGATACTTCCAAGCGTAACGGATAGAAAAGCTGCAAAAACATACCACCACCCGATGCCCGACATAAATAGAACAAATGCGCCACTGCTAATCACCAAGATTGAAGTCCCCAAATCTGGTTGTAGCAAAATCAATATCGTAGGCGCGAGTATTACAAACAAACATAAAACTAGATTGAGCAGTTTTGGAGGAAGAACCTGCCGAGACAAATATAGACCAATAAACATCGGAAGTACCAGCTTTATTAATTCAGAAGGCTGAAAACGAAAGCCACCTATTTTTAACCACCGTTGGGCACCTTTAGCGCCGTCTCCAAAAAAAAGTACTGCAATAAGAAGCAGAATGCCGGAGTAATATAAAAATGGCGACCATCTTGCGTACCAGTTAATCGGAATATTCGCACTCCCAATCATCATCGTGTATCCAAGCGCATAGAATTTTAGTTGTCTAAGTACTAAATCCAGGTCTTTTCCAGATGCGCTATACAAGACTATAGATCCATATATTGTTAAAACTAGGACAGTTAGCATTATGGGTAAATCTATGTTCAATACTCTAATGCTGGCAGGTCTGCGCGACTCATTCTGACGCTCAAATGGCAACTGACGCTGGATATCCTGCATTAGATTTTATTCTCATCCTCTAGCCAAGAATTAATGACAGCTTTTGCAATAGGCAATGCAGCTAGACTACTGCCACCATTTTCTACAACCACTGCTAGAGCGATTGTGGGCGCCTTGGCCGGCGCAAAGGCAATGAAAAGGCCATGATTACGATGCCTATCTGAGACCGTTTCTTCATCATAAAACTCCCCTTGTGCAACTCCGATAACCTGAGCCGTACCGGTTTTTCCTGCTATTAAATACTTCAAGTCAGACGCCATTGTCCTAGCCGATCCTCGTTCACCATGGACAACTTTAAGCATAGAATCATGGATCAGATCCCAGTTCTCGTCGTCCGCTACCACTGGAGCCAATTCTTTTGGAAATACTCTTTCTTCGCCAATGAAATGAACAAGACTAGGCATAAATCGTCTTCCACGTGTAGCTATTATTGCAGCTAAATTCGCAAGTTGAATGGGAGATGTCAAAGTATAGCATTGGCCTATTCCAACTATGAGGGTTTCCCCTGGGAACCATGGCTCGCCTATAGTATTTAGCTTCCATTTCGCGGAGGGTAAAATACCACTAGCCTCTCCTGGAATATCAATCCCTGTTTTTTTTCCTAATCCAAACTGCGCGACATATTCGTTGATACCATCAATGGAAAGTCGCCTCGCGAGATCATAAAAATAGACATCACACGACTCTGCTATCGCCATCTCTAGATTAACTTTAGGCGCATGACCTGTGCCACGAACCCGAAGTGTCCAGTCACGATACAAACGATCTTCGCCAGGTAACTTATACCAACCAGGATCTGGTACCTCTGTATCTGAATTAATCACACCAGCTTCCAATCCTGCCAGACCAATTGCTGGCTTAATAGTTGAGCCAGGTGGATATTGTCCTTGGACAGCTCTGTTGAAAAGCGGACCATCTATTGACTCGCGAATTTTCGCAAACTCTTTTTGGCTGATGCCTTCAACAAAACGATTTCCGTCATATGCTGGCAAAGATACTAAGGCCAGAATACCACCGCTTAACGGATCAATCGCGACTAAAGCCCCGCGTTGAACACCCATAGCTTTCTCAGCAACCTCTTGAAGTGCACTATCAAGGTGCAAAGTCAAATTCTTCCCGGCCTTTGGATTTACTCGTTCCAGAGATCTTAGAACGCGGCCATGCGCGTCTGTTTCAGTATTCTGATAACCCACCTTTCCGCGCAAAGCAGACTCATATCGACCTTCAATACCCACCTTTCCTACAAAAAAAGCTCCTCGATAAGCAACCGGATCAAGCTCCTTTGTATCAGCCTGACTTATCCTTCCGACATAGCCCAAAGAGTGAGAAAACAGGGAGCCATTTGGATAAAAACGAGCTAATCTAGCATCCACTTGGACTCCAGGCAGCTCGTGCTGATGGACCGCTAAAATGGCTATTTCGGTTTCAGTAAGACGAAATCTAAGCGGTACGGCCTCATATGGCACTCTATTCTTAAGACGAAGTTTGAAAGCACTTTCGTCTGTATCCGACAGTTCAATTAGGGCTTTTACTTGAAGCAGAGTTTCATCAACACTACCACTCAGCTCTGGAATGACTACAAGCGAGTAAAAAGGCTTGTTTTCTGCCAATAAAACACCATTTCTATCGTAGATAAGTCCTCTATTTGCGACGATTGGTTGCAAATGGACCCTATTCCTATCGGACGCTGTTCTGTACAGCTCATAGTCGATAATTTGAAGATTAAAATAGCGTACTGCAAGAGTGATGGTAGATACAAAAACTAACGCAATCAAGATGGCCAGTCGCCTCTCGAAAATATAAATCTCTTTTCGAGTGTCTTTTAATCGACTTTCTATACGCATCGCAAATTATAAACTTTGAACATGGAACTAATCTCTGTGATATGGATGTCCAAGATTTATACTAGAGGCACGATATAACTGCTCCACTAATATAATTCTAACTAAGAAATGCGGTAATGTTATTGGGGAAAGGGACCAAATTTGATCTGCTCTCTCTAAACACTTAGGCGATAAGCCATCAGGACCACCGATCAAAATACAGATGCATTCATCTTCAAATATCCAGTTATTCAAATTATTTGCCAAGTCCCTGGAGGCGAAAAGTTCACCACCCTCGTCTAAAGCTATTACCTTAGATCGCGAAGGGATCGCAGATAAAAACCTGTCTCCCTCCTTTTCTCGAGAGATTGATGCATTTTTATAAGAGCTCTTGCTCTGCAAGCGAAATTGCTTCCATTTTAAATTAATATTACTCGGCAGCCGCCTAGTATACTCTTCAACACCTGTACTCACCCAAGTGGGCGGCCTATTCCCTACTGTAAATATGTCAATCTTCAACAATATTATTGGTCCTAAAATCCCAGAGCTTCTCTAGTGCATAGAATTCACGAGTCGCGGGCAGCATGACATGAACTACCAGATCACCAAAATCTACTAAAACCCAATCACCAGACTCTTTACCTTCGACACCAAGAGGAATTAGGTCAAACTCCTTAGCTTTTTTACAAACATTTTCTGCTAATGCCCTGACATGCGTACTGGAAGTTCCCGAAGCAATTATCAGGTTATCTGTTACATCGGTTAACTCTGACACATTAAGCGCTACTGGGTCCAAAGCTTTCATATCTAATATAGAGTCCATAACTAACTTCTGTAAGCATTCAGTTTTCATGGACTACTGGTCGGCTCTTTACCGCAAGAGGATTCTCGATTCTCGTCATTTATCTTCTTTATATACAGGTTATTTTGTTTCACAAAATCTAAAACTGAATGCGGCAAAATCCGATTGGCAAGAGGGAGACCGCTGGATAGCTGTCTACGAACCTCGGTAGCTGAAATCTCGAGTGCATTTGCTACCGTGATAAAAATATATCCATTTGGGGTTGAATTCATATATCTAGGATCGCTGACTCTATGTCGTTTAACCCATCTCCAAATATCAGAGGGAAATTCTACTGACGCTCCGGGTCTTTCTACTATACACAAATGTGTGTATGTGAGCAGCTTCCTCCACTGTTTCCAAGTATCGATTGTACAAAGAGAGTCACTACCCATTAAGAAAATTAAGGATAAATGAGGGCCCAACTCTTGACGAATTTCAGCTAGGGTATCTATGGTAAAAGATGGGCCACTTCGATTAATTTCTCTTCGATCGCACAGAAACCGCGACTCATCTTCGATAGCGAGTTCTAGCATCGCAGCTCTATCAGTGGCAGATACTGAGGGTAAATTTTTATGTGAGGGCAATGCACATGGAATAAACCTCAACTCTGACAAATCTAGTAACCGCAGCATCTCCGAAGCGATCTTAAGATGGCCATAATGAATAGGGTCAAATGTTCCACCGAACAGCCCGACGGCCAACTTAAATCACCTGTTGGCTAATTACGAATCTCGCCATTTCCGAGTACAACAAATTTTTTTGAGGTGAGGCCTTCCGCACCCACTGGGCCTCTGGCGTGAAATTTATCAGTGGATATTCCAATTTCAGCGCCTAGACCATATTCGAATCCATCAGCAAATCTAGTTGATGTATTTACCAAAACAGAACTCGAGTCAATCTCGCGAACAAATCTCATTGCCCTTTGATGATTTTGAGTAACAATACCATCAGTGTGATTAGAGCCGTAATAAGATATATGCTCTATAGCTTCTTCCATCCCAGACACAATACGAATTGCAAGTATGGGTGCTAAATATTCCTCGTACCAGTCACTTTCTGAAGCCAATGAGATCTGAGGAACCATTTCCTTTGATCTCTCACAGCCTCTTACTTCAACTCCATGATTGAACATTTCATCGACAATTTTCGGAAGTAAAGTTTCCCTTAAACTGTCAGCTATCAGAAGCGTCTCCATGGTATTGCAGGTGCCATATCTATTAGTTTTAGAATTAATAGCTAGTTTAAGTGCCATATCGGAGTCGACACCATGATCTAAATAGAGATGGCAATTACCATCCAGGTGTTTTATTACGGGTATTTGAGCCTCTTCGGCGACGCGGGTCACTAAACTCTTTCCACCCCTAGGTATTATAAGATCTATGTGTGTAGACAACTTCAAAAGGCTTCCCACCGCTGCTCGGTCTGTAGTCTCCACTAGCTGTATAGCTTGAACGGGCAATTTTGCTCTCTCCAAAGCGACAGAGAGACAACCCGCTAAACTTTGATTTGAGGATATTGCCTCGGAACCTCCTCGCAAAATTACAGTGTTCCCAGCTTTAACACACAGGCAGGCCGCCTCTATCGTGACGTTTGGCCGCGATTCATAAATTATCCCTATAACTCCTATAGGTACACTCATTTGCCCAACTTTAATACCCGAGGGCATATCTCGCAAATTCTCTATTCTCCCTATCGGATCCGGTAAATTATAAATTTCTCTGACACTATCAATCATACGGTCAACAGTTCTGTCGTCTAATTTAAGGCGATCTAAAAGTGCCTCGTTAAGCCCTTTTTTTTCTGCCTCAACAAGATCTTTCTTATTCGCTTTTAGAATGATTTTCCTAGAATCGGACAACTCCTCGGAAAGCGTTTTGAGAAATTCGTTCCGCTGCGAAAATGATGTTGCTGCAATCACGCGAGATGAAAGCTTCGCTCCTCTGCCAAGTTGATCTATATACGCTTGAGTATCCACTGATAAACGACTTACCATGGGTTAAGGGTTATAATGAAAGCTTACCCAGCTGATCTGAGACTGTTAAAAGGATTGATATTAAATGAATCACCACCTTCTAAGTGATTATTGTTTTTCTTTGGCGGCGTCTGTAATCAAAGTTTGAAGTTCTCCACTAGCATGCATCTCCATCACAATGTCACAACCACCCACAAGTTCGCCCTCCACCCAAAGTTGTGGGAATGTCGGCCAATTCGCAAATTTTGGTAAATTCTCTCGAATCTCTGGACTTGACAACACATCTACGTAAGCGAACTTTTCTCCACAAGACATCAGAGCCTGAACTGTCTTGGCAGAAAAACCACATTGAGGCAAGTTGGGGGACCCTTTCATATAAAGCAAAATCTTATTTTCCTTAACCTGACTCTCTATTGTTTCCGTAATATCCATCTAATTCTCCAAACGCGTAGATCTTGACGATGTTAAAGGGTGTCTAGACAAAAAAAAAGTAAAAAAAGCGGATTTGCATGCAACTTAGCCTTATGGTTATAGTTATCTAATCAAACCGGTCTTTCCTATAAATTTCGATCAGCAAAAGTTATGAAATCAAGACTAATGCAAACATATTCTAGATTACCTGTGAATTTTACTCACGGGCTCGGTCCCCATCTTTATGACACTAAGGGAAGGCGTTATCTAGACGGGTTGTGCGGCATTAGTGTAACAAATTTAGGGCATGCTCATCCAGCCGTGACGAACGCTATAAAAAGACAAGCCGACTCGTTACTGCATACCTCCAATCTTTATGAAATAGACTGCCAGGAATTGCTAGCCTCCCAGTTGGCCAGCATAGCAGATATGGATACTATCTTTTTCGCCAACTCTGGCGCTGAGGCAAATGAAGCGGCTATTAAGCTGGCTCGTTTGTATGGTCACCGGCGAGGATTAAAAAATCCGGAAATAATAGTTCTCGAGGGAGCTTTTCACGGGAGAACCTTGGCCACGCTATCGGCCACAGATGGAGGGAAAGTGCAAGAGGGATTTGCACCACTAGTCCCTGGTTTCATACGAGCAAAGAGAAATGATTTTGCGGAAATTCTTGAGATATATCGAACTCACTCCGAGGTAGTGGCTATATTCTTAGAACCGATCCAAGGAGAAGGAGGAATCCTCCCTTTGGATACGGAGTATTTAAAGCAGCTCCGAAAATTTTGCTTTGAAAAAGATTGCCTACTAATTTTCGACGAAGTTCAAAGTGGAAATGGCAGGACAGGGCATTACTTCGCTTATCAAGGTTTGGGTGTTTTCCCAGACGTTGTTACCACCGCCAAGGGCTTAGCAAACGGTGTGCCTATCGGTGCTTGTCTAGCAAGAGGTTCGGCCTCAGATATTTTAACAATTGGCAAGCACGGTTCTACTTTTGGAGGCAATCCCTTGGCATGCGCCGCTGCGATAGCCGTTATAGACACCATAACCAATGAAGAACTTTGCAAGCGTGCTAGTGAGTTAGGAGAAATCATAAGAGATTCACTTGTTAAATCCATCAATGATTTTAGTATTATTAAGGAGATACGTGGTAAAGGTCTTATGATAGGTATTGAACTCAAGAATGAATGCAATGATTTAGTGGCTTGCGCGCTCAATGCTGGGCTGCTGATAAATGTAACGGCTCAGAAAACCATAAGATTGTTGCCACCTTTAATCATGACTAATGAAGAGGGGTTAGAGCTTGGCCGTTTAGTGGGAGCAACCATAAACAGTTTTCATGAGGCGACTGAGGACTGCTAAGTATGCTGAATGCTAATAGACACTTTCTTAGCTTATTAGATTTTACGCCAAAGGAATTACGGGCTTTACTATCTCGAGCGCTTATTCTAAAAGAGATGCAAAATCTGAGGAATGAGAAGCATGAAACACTGCCGGGTAAGGTTTTGGCAATGATTTTCGAGAAATCTTCGACTAGAACACGCGTATCTTTTGAGGCAGGAATTTCTCATTTGGGAGGCAAAGCAATCTTTTTAACCCCGGCAAATACCCAACTTGGTCGTGGCGAGCCAATAGAGGACTCAGCAAGGGTGATATCTTCTATGGTGGATTTAGTAGTAATTAGAACTTTCGAGCATGAAATCGCATCGCGATTCGCGGCGTACTCTTCAGTTCCAGTGATAAATGCACTCACTAATATGTATCATCCATGTCAGCTGCTAGCTGATATGCTGACCTACCGAGAACATAGGGGAGAAATATCTGGAAAAAAAGTCTGCTGGCTTGGGGATGGAAATAATATGTGCCACTCGTATATTAATGCGGCGAAGCAATTCGACTTTACACTAACAATATGCTGTCCAAAGGAATTTAGCCCAAATAAAGACTTGCTCCAAGCAAATAAAGATCGGGTAGAAATGTCGCATGAGCCCGCCGAGGCCATCATAGATGCCGACCTGATCGTAACTGATGTCTGGGCATCAATGGGTCAAGAGAGTGAGGCAGATGCTCGAAAAAGAAAATTTCAGAAATATCAACTAAATAAATCATTACTCGGTTCTGCTAGTGAAAAAGCACTCTATCTCCATTGTTTGCCAGCGCATCGTGGCGAAGAAATCAGTGCTGAACTGCTAGATTCGCCTGATACCGTAATCTGGCAAGCGGCAGAGAATCGACTTCACAGCCAAAAAGCTCTGATGGAAATCCTACTAGGCGCTTAGTTAAAAGACGTTAATAGCCTATGTTCACGTTACTTGCAGAATTCACCAGCGAGTAAAGTTCGAACCATCAAAAATACATAGTTATCCACAACATATAACCAGTGTGTTCCACTTGCAATATAATCAGAAGCGCATTATCTTGTACTTTTTTGGAGAATAGACCCCTAGATGTAGGGTTGCCGCAAGACGTAAGTTGGCGTAATCATTTACAAAAGCACGGCAGGATAATGCAAAAACTTAATTTAGTTATCTAGAGAATAAATTAAATCGAATAAGTTAAGAACTAGACCAGCAAAGTCAGCTAGTGAGTTTAAGTAAAACAATAAATTTCTGGAGTGAAGATGCAAACCGAATCAAGTGAAGTACTGAAGGAAGAGGGATCCACAAGCATTCCAGGGGTCAAAGGCTCCACCGATCCAAGCATTGCGATAACTGCACCCGGTCAAATAAAAGTCATTAAACGTAACGGGACGGTAGTATCTTTTGAAGCAAATAAAATAACGGTGGCTATAACCAAGGCTTTCCTTGCCGTTGAGGGAGGTAATGCGGCGGCAAGCAGCAGAGTTCATGAAAAAGTCGAGAAAATGACTAATCAGGTCATAGCGACTTTCCAGAGGAGAATGCCGTCTGGGGGTACCATTCATATAGAGGATATACAAGATCAAGTTGAACTCGCGTTAATGCGCGCTGAAGAACATAAGACAGCCAGAGATTATGTCATTTACCGGGAAGAACGAGCGCGCAAACGCGCCGCAAAACAGAATATTTCTCCCGAGAGACAGAAAGCAGCAGGTAGGATCAAGATAATCGAGGCGGATGGTTCTAGTGCCCCACTGAATTTGGAGAGGCTTCAAACTATTGTACAAGAGGCATGTGCAGACCTGAAAGATGTTAAAGAAGAAGAAATAATCGATGAAGCGCTGAAGAATCTATACGATGGAGTCTCTTCTCAAGAATTGAGTGCATCGCTAGTAATTACCGCTCGCACTCTCATAGAGGAGGAACCGAACTATAGCTATGCCGCAGCTCGTTTACTCTGTGACAATTTGAGAGCAGAGGCGCTCGGCTTCCTAGGAATAACAAAA
>MDTB01155492.1_pt1 | contig 17807 bp, 17 predicted proteins | sample 811161 | NCBI WGS metagenome assembly MDTB01 (sample SAMN05326650, study PRJNA326480) | marine metagenome | isolation source: seawater | place: Mediterranean Sea | collected 2009
CATACTGACATAACCGCCAAGAAGCCGCCTTGAAGCTTCCGCTTCTGCGTTGCGAATAACATGGTTTCTATAATAAGATGATCCGAGAATGACCACGTTTTTAATTATAAATACCCCAATAAGAAGAAGGCCTAAGAGAGTTATTACGGCTTTTTGACTTCCCAGGGAATCATAATTGAATATCGAAAGCCATGTCATCTCAGGGATTTGGTCCGGAGAAGTGATGGCAGCAATTAGGGGTAATACCAGCCCAATACTCACTGCTTCTAATGCAGTGCTAATTACAATCAACACAAACAAAATAAAAAAGCTTCTCCTATCCTCCTTGGCGACCAAATCAAGCGCCATTCGATTCGATTTAAACACGAAAATTAAACTCCAAATATAACTAGTAAATATTACTTCCTCGGGAAAACTGAACCATCGAGCCGAAGAATATTTTTCTCGGGATGTTGTCGATTATTTCAACTTCTGAGATAATAGCTGCATTATTTCTGTAATAAGTTCTTTTTTTACAGAGAGACTAATTCCACGTTTTACTATATATTATAAACTATAAAATTCCGCCTTGCAGATGCCGTCAACCAAAACAAATAATTGACCTATTCTGCCAGGGCTCACAATGGATGATCCGGTCAGTATAGACTCAAAATTGCTAATCAATTGGCTCGAAATAAGAAATAAGGCGATCACCAATGGACTTACTTTACCCAGCAAATCAGTGCCAGAAACCATTTTCACTTGATGAATACCTGAAATTAGATCGATATTATAATGTTCGATCTTTTTAATTTGTTCTAATGTTTCTTTAGCAGGGGCTCCGCACGAGAGCTCTCGGAAGTAATCGCTTAATTTTGGGCGCCCAATTCAGTAAGAGTGTCGCTAACGGAATCGCTAAGACTTGTTTTCACTCGTGGCCTGGATAATATTTGGAAACTTTATGAGGTTAAAGAGAGATCAAATAAGAATTTCTGCGACCACGTTTGATAAAACGTATGGCTGAGCTCCATCTTAATTTTTAGCTATTTGGAAACTCATGAAAGGCTTCCCAAAGGGAACCTCCAACACATAGTCAATCTCTCAGGAGGTTGCTTTCGGCGTCCCAAACTTATGCTAGTTACGTATATCCGTATTCATGATCAGGCAGCTGTCTTTAAGAATACGATGGCAAAGCGGAGGCCAATTTTTATATTAAAACAGCCCCGCATCCGAGGCATGATTTGAGCCAAGGGAATTTCCTGATAGTCCGCACTGCCAACAACGTACTAGCTAAAAAACATGGGCGGATGCCCCAAGACTCGCCGACGGCGAAAGTAGCTCAACAAAAATACGAAGGGATGTCACCACGGCAAGTATTCTTTATAGCCGCCCCTAAAGTAAATCACGATTTCGTAACTTTCATTCCGTATTATTAAAAGGAAGGGAAACAAAAAAATTCGTCGATCACTTTTATCTAATAGATCCAGAACCATATGAAGCGATTTCAACACATAAAATAAAGTCCCAAGCACCTAATAGTAATTATGTTTTAGGGACGATAGCTCCATCAAATCGTAGGCTTTTAATAACACATTACCCAATTAGAGAACATGTTCTATAGTTTGTTTTCGATCAAATGACTATATTTCAGGGCAAACCTTGGGCCTATTCGGCTAGATTGGGGGCCGGAAAGATGTTCCGAATGGAAATATCGGTACCTTTCTTGTAATTCAACCGCTCGAGAAGGAGGTCTATTACCATCAACCATATCCATCATGTCCTTCGTGAGATCGAGCACATCTTCTGAGGTGTTCTCAATCCATTTTAAGCCAAGGCTTACATAAAACTCTGCTCTTTCACGTTCTCGCCATTTTTCAGTTGTCGATGTATCAAACAAACCCATAGAATGCATTTCGGGAAATGTTAAGATCCGACCCAACTCCAAACTATAAAGTAATTTGGGAGTAAACAACTGCTTGTTTCCCAGACCGGAGGCGGTCAATGGAACTTTATTAGCCTGCGCTGTATATCGGTTAAAGCAGACAGGAACACATATCAGTCCTGAGGAATTGCCCAGAAAAAATTTGCACTTGGCTGAGAGATACACATCCATAAAGTCAGACCGGTGCTTAGTGGAATAATCGATTATTCTTGGATGGGCATTCTCTTGTAAAGGGGCGTCGACTAAAAAACCGACACGGATCGCGACCCCACCGTTTACAGCAACCCATTCGGCTGAGGCCATGTAGTTCTCAATACTGCAGTTCCTATAGGGATCTTTTAGGCCATGACTATTGAAACCCGGTCGTGAAGTTAGATAACTAGCGTCGCGCGCATGGAAACACATAAACCAATCGTTCTCACCAACCCCCATTAACCTGAGATTGCGTTGTCCCTCAGATTCTTCTGCTTCAGTGAACTTCAATACGGGTGGCATTTCCGAGAGAAGATCATGCGCAGTCTCAACAATCGGAACACCTGCATAAAAACGGGTTTTTTTAAGAGCCGGTTGGAAACCATAATATGCTGAGTTAAGCCACCGATTTTCAATGATATAAAGCTTTCTTTTCCACATTTTGAGCAAAAATTGATTCGACGGATAAGAGGAAGAAAAAAATATATACTTTGACTTTTGCGGCTTTCCATCACGGTACCACCTACGGGCCATAACTTCGTTCATACTAGATAAATGGCCTATTCGGTCTTGAAATAAATCACGCATTCTGACTCGAACAAAGGGCTCCAATAAATAGAGCATGGGGAGCCCAGCAACTTTAAAGACAACCAAGGCTGCAAACCGATAAGCAATCCCTAAATAATGTTTCATATACTTAAAAATTTTGTTGCCTCGGAACTTTCTAGAGAAAATGCGCTTAGGTCATAATCTATACGCAAGATAAGAAAGACCATACACTTTTACTAGGAACAGTTGGAAGATTTTGATGGGTCTATGCTTTGGGTTAAGTACAAGGTTCATGAAAGTTTCTAAGGTCAGGCGGAACAGAATCTTCATGATGAAGAGTAGATGCCGGAATACTATCTCGTTTCGAATGATATTTCCCGTGACCTTGTTTGGTGCGACCTGAAGAACCATTCAAAATTGAACTTAGATTTTTTTTGAGCAAAAGAAGCAGCAGATCTTCTGACTTTTTTGCGCCTCTTCCGCGTCAATAATGCCGTCATTTTCAAAGGTAATATGATCAATGATATCGCCCGACTCTAGTTCTTCGTTCATCCGATGAAGTGTAGCCCCAAAATCCGTCTTTTCATAATTGCCCAAAAAGAATGATGGCATCCTCTATGATATGGGAGTGCCGAAGGGTGCATGTTTATCGTTGGAACTTGATGAAAGAACGCGGGATTAAAGATATAATCCCAACCTAAGCTAGGCGCTATATCTATTCTCTCATTTTTCAGTAAACCTAGAAAAACACTTTCCTCGCCAGGCCAGCGGGCAATTAAAACAGGACATTTTTTTTCACCAATCGAAGAAGCCACTTACTCAGCCAGCCCATCGGCACAAATAGGGGTAGCTAAAACACCAACGATGTCAATAAGGCCGGAGCTGAGAATTTTAGCTCCACGCAAAACCCACTCCGAATTACTGCCGCCAACTAAGACAAGGCCCTTTAAAATATTGTCCTTCATGCTTGAGACAAAACGAGATCTGGGTAGTCCTTTGCCAACCTCTGAATTGCCTCAATTGTTGCATAAATATCTTCGTCATTTTGCCCAGGCCCGCCAGGCAACGTCACCATATGTTCCGTAAAAATTGAAGCATTCGGTAGTGGATAGTTTGATCCAATATGTCCATAAGCTGATAGATTAGGAGAATTTGGCATTACTTCGATTTTTTCATTAAACATCTCAGAAACGAAACGATTTCGATCAGAGCACAGAAATTCCGGCCGTAAGGGAACCGCTCCGGCGTCCATGTTTACCTCAATCCATTTAAACGCAGATAAGTTCGCAAGCCCCTCACAATAGGTTTTCTGAATCCATTTCTGACGCTCACGCCGAGATTCTAGTAGATCAAGCTGAGCCAAAGCCAGTGCCGCCTGCATGTCAGTAAATTTGAAGTTTCCACCTAAGCGACCATGCTGTTCAACCAATGAGCTTCCGGAAAGGCCATGATTTCGAAGCCGCCGCATATGTTCCGCATCTTCCGGCGATTTGCAGACAACAAAGCCACCTTGGCCTGCAGGAAGTTGTTTTGCCATTCCCATCGAAAAACATCCAAAGCGGCCAAAAGTGCCAAGGTGTTGGCCTTGATGATGTGACAGCAACGCTTGGCAGGTGTCTTCCACCACGCTTATTTCATAATAGCCCGCGATTTCCAAAATCTGATCGATGAAGGCTTGGCGCCCATTTAAATGAACTGGAACGATAATCTTTGTAGCCGGTGTTATTGCGTTCTCTATCTCGCTAGGATCCATTAAAGGGGTATTCGGGTGCACATCGATAACTGCAACCTTGGCACCAAGCAGCAGTGCTGCGTTAGCAGTAGCCACCCAAGTGCGATCCGGCAGGATCACTTCACTTCCAGGTCCAATACCTGCAACAAGATAGGCGAGTAGCAGCGCATTCGTGCCGCTGGTGGTGCAGACAACATGATGCGCACCCAACAAGGTCGCCAAGCGATTTTCGAGTTCCTCAGTTAAGGCCCCTTGGCTAATCTGTCTGTTGGCAATTGCATTCGCCACAGCATGAGGGGCCTCATCACCGACGTCAATCTTCCAAACATTGATTAAAGACATTTTTAGCCCCTTATTAACGCCATTATCGCTTTGAATGAAGTGGCGCAAACAGATCTAATTTGACATATCCACAAGTTACCAATTGCTAGAGTTCCAATGGACATAACAAGAATTTTACTTGGGGTAGAGGGCCGTTTAGATTTCATTTGCGAAGCCCATCTTCATTAGCTAGTGCAAACTAGCGAATCCGATTCTTGCCAAGAGGTGCGAATATTAAAATACCAGAAAATTCCAATGATACAAAACAGCGGGAATATCGGGAAGCGGAATACATGCAGTGCCGGAAGCCTGTATACTTCTCAACGGAGGAAAATGTTTTCCATAAAACTATTATCCTTCACACGCTGCCGTAAAAATGGACGACAATTACAATTAATAATCAGGGTTTGGCACATTCCCCAGACCTTTAACATCGTCCGAGCGTCTCTACGATCTCGACATCAGGAAGTGGAACAATAAAGCGCCCCCCTTTATTAAGATATTCGGTGTTCTTGGCGATAATTACATCCGCGTATCGCCAAGCGAGTAAAACAATGCTGCTTGGCCTGTCGGCAAGAAGGCGCCAAGATCCAACCACGGGAAGATCAAAGCCGGGCCCCGTTAAGTTTTCTGTAAGAGGTCGATCATCAACCAAGTAGCGAATCTGTGAGCCAATGTCTAACTGATGGATCAGGTTCTGCGTACCGACGGATGCGCCATATCCTGCCGACTCACCTCCGCCGGTGGAATCGAGTTGTGCCCTCAAATCGGTACGAATAGACTCAATGCGAACCTCCATTTCGCGCAACCGATTTCGATCTCCCATGCCCGCTTCTTTCTCCTCGGCAATTGCCCCGGCTACAGAGGGGTCAGGAATTTGGGGCCCACCTATCTTCTGGACCACAATCCGCACCGAGCCCCCTTTTGTAGCGATACGATTAACATTAATGATTTCCAACCCATTTTTCTTGAAGAAGCGATCTAGTGGTCCTACGAGAAAATAGGAAACGTGCTCATGGTAGACGGTATCAAGCAGACAGTCCCGGAAAACGTCCAGTGCATAAGACGTTTCCATAACAAATACACCGTCCTCCGCAAGCAGACAAAAGATGCCGGCTGCGATGTCGTCCATTTTGTCGATGTTGGCAACAACATTATTAGCCATAATGATTTTTGCGCCACCGCGTTCACTGCGGAGCCGTCTTGCCAAATCTACACCAAAAAAAGCCGCAAGAGTTTCTAACCCTCGAGCTGAAGCCCTTTCTGCTATTGACTTTGCAGGATCCACACCAAGAACTGTTAACCCGAGCTCTTTAAAATAAGAGAGAACGGTTCCATCGTTGCTGCCAATCTCAACCATAAGATCGCCTTGCTTCGGCTTTGCAAAGTCAACTACGTTCTCCGCCAAAGCTCGGAAGTGGTCAGGCAGTCCCATTGAGACTGTAGTTTCATAAAGATAGTTTCTGTAAATTATTTCTGGGTTCACAATATCCGATAACTGGATGTTTCCGCAGTGTCCGCAATGGTATAGGTCTAATGGAATATCGACTTTCACTCTATCCTTACTTTTCAATTTTTCGGACAGCTTAATGTTTGGCGTTATCAGAGGCACTGGCATCAGGCGAACGACCGCCTCTAAATCCTCGGTATGGCAAAGTCGGCACGTATTACGATGATAGTAGATTTTCGGTGTGGTCATTGAAAAACTGTTCAGTTTGGAATTACGCCGTTTCGAGCATCTGCGCCATTTAGATTAGCAATACTAAGAATAACCTCCTTGGCAACAGGAGGATGAATACCGTGAAGGTTCTTTAAGCGGGAGCCATCAAGCGTAGTATAAGTGGGAACAAATTCACAAGCTAGGACAGCAAGCGCTGAAGTTGATCGTACCATATCTCGCGAATATTTGTTCGCCTCCGCAAAACAGCGGGCTATATCAAACCAGGAAACGTCCATTTCGGCAGACAATTGAAATATCCCCCCAGGCCCACCAAATAAAATGCGCAATACCGCACTAGCTACTGTCTCTATTGGCAAAGGCGCACACATCATATCGTCAAAAGCTTGAACCGATTCACCGCGACGCAAGCCATGAAGCCATCTAGTTAGAATTGGAGAAGAACTTTCGAAAACCTTGGTTAAACGCAGTACTGAACCGGCCTCACCTAAGTCTAGAATTACGCGTTCCACCTCAGCTTTTTGACGACCGTATTCAGTAACCGGGCATGGCAGTTCGCCAGCCATCACGAGAGGTTTTTTGCCATCAAACACCTGATTGGTCGACAAAAATAAGATCCGACAGGTCCTATTGGCCAAACGCTCAATTAGTTTGATTATTGCGGTTACGTTCACATTTCTGGTATCTTTTGGATGTTGATTACACTCATGACCCGGCCTGCCTGCCGCTACCAATACTGCGCGAGCTTTAGGTAACGATCCTTGCTCACAATCTTCTAAATCAAACCAAGGCCTTTTTTGAGAAACGTTGCGCTCCCGACGGGTAGTCGCCGCAACATTTAGACCCGTTGCCTCAGCAGCAAATGTCACTGCCGATCCGATCGACGATTCTCCGCCGATAACAAGCAAATCGAATGTCACCCCTTAGCATCCACAAAATCGGGAGTGACGTGCTTTCGATCAGGCGGCTCATCCCAGACATTACAATTACCACAAATTTCTATTTCGGCCTTGCGGCCCTCAAAATGGCAGCGGCGCATCTGAAGAAGCGGAGCCGAGTTCCAAACTTCAGCGATTGAGTTCTTAGCAACGCTCCCGCTCGGATACTTATTGTCAAAATCAACATTACATAATGGGACATCACCATTCGTAAAAATAACCATAAGGGACCAAAGCGCAACGCAAGGAAGCTTGGGCTCATGAGAAGTTGCTACTGGAACAAAAGACTTGAGCTGATCACCCCAATTATGAAGATTATGAAAATTCACGCGATCGTGTGCCGCCAATTTACTTTTCCAGTATGCTTCAAACCTAGGCCATTCGTCGTAGTTAGAATTTTGGCGGATCATCCGAACCCAGATTTGCGACTTAGGCCGAATTTGGTTTCTCAGCTCGATGAATCGCAGCGCATTTTCCATGACTTCTTCGTGAATGAGCCGCACACGAATTGCCTCAAAGATTTCTTTTTGAAGACTATCAATTGAGAGAATAATCACATCCAATCCCGCCTCCAAAATGGCTCTACCCATCTTTTCCGTAAGCAATGCGACATTGGTTGAAATAGCTACTTGTGCAACACCCCCATCCTTCAAACGCGCTATCCGCTGCGGCATTTTTTTGTCCAGCAATGGCTCTCCATCCCGATAGAGGCTTACACGCGTCACCTGATCTGAGTTAGCGCAAATTTCTGCTGCGATCTTTTCAAACAACTCATCTTTTATCACTGGAGAATGGCGGCTCCAATCTGCTATTGTACACATTGGGCACCGTGCGTTGCAGGCATTGACGGTTTCGATCTCAAAAAAACGAGGAAATACCGAAAGTTTTTCGAAGGCCACTTCCGGTGCAATCCGTCGTTGCAAATAATTACTAAAATCGGGAGGTTTTAACATCATTCAAAATATATAAACCCGTAGTCACCACTATAGCCAGCTTGCTGGAATGCCCAGCCCCATTCTTCCGGATCAAAAAAAGTCTCACATGTTAGCTGCCAGTAAATCAAGTTCACTTTTTCTTTTTCGTTGCGATATGATTCAGCACAAACATATTTTTTTTTGATGCCAACCCTTTCGACCTCACTAAGCGCTTTATCTAATTCATAGTTTTTAAGGTTATGAAAAACGTTAAGAGAATAGACAAAATCAAAACTAGCATTAGGCCAAGGAAGATTTTGGCAATTCCCTAACTTGAGGTAGGGGCGAATTTCATCTTTTGCATGTTCGATTCCGTATAGGGAAATATCAATCCCTGCAACTTCAATACCGGGAACAACCTGAGTAAATTCATATAAGAGAAAGCCTTTCCCACAACCTACATCAAGGATCCGATCACCTGACTTAATACCATAATACTCGGCCATAGTCTCGGCCACTGCCCGCCAACGCCCATCGTAAAAATAGCCCCCATATCCAAATCTTCGTTCACCATCCCAATAATCATAACCCCAATGCTTTGCAACTTGGGCGCATTCTGCCTTATCGTATTCAACCGCTCGTTGCACGTAATTACGTTTAGCTTTAGTATGCAAAGCTGCTAGAAAATCGATTTGGGCCACAGGACCATCCTTCCAGGAATTAATAAGCCGCTCACCAGCCCTATATTATAGATATAGAGAAATAGCTAAATTCTTACAAAGTTTACGTTCAAATAATTCTAAAAAAAGCCAGTCTCAATTCGGCACTTCCAAAATAGTTTCTGAACCACTCAGTAAACTATTTACCCGCAGAATATCTTCTATTCGGATAGTGTCCTGTTCGTTGGTCACCGAGAGTGATTCCGCCGCTCCATGCATAGTAGCTCCTGCCGATAAAATTTTTTGATATGTATCGACCCGACGGACAGGATCTTCTGGCAACATAAAAATACTATAAAGCACAATACCTTCTATCTTTCCCAGTTCATGCAAAATTTCTTCAAGCATTATATAGCAATTCTCCATTGCATATTCCGCTACGCTTAATAAATAAGGCTTGTCTGTCCGCTGGCAAAAATCTCGGATGACGAGATTTTGAATGTGCTGAGGTGTTCGCTGCCCCATGTAGGCCCGGCTCCCAATATAACCGCGGTAACCCCAAAGGTTAGCCATTAAATCCTCCTGGTAACTTATAGTCGAGCCCCAGCCTAGTTGCCGCACGAAGTTTGATTGGTTCAAAAAACTCGCCAAACTTCTTGTCCGCATATGGTGACATAACACTCTTAAACCGACAATTCATAGACCAACGCGTCTCACTTTCTTGATTTACCCTATTTCCATGCATTAAGGTCTGACTGAAAATCATAATTTCCCCAAATTTAACGCCAGTGAAAACAACATCATCGGCAATAGATAAGAAAATATCCTCCGCACTGGATTTGTTAAACTTTTCGAGGTCTCGCTGTACAATCCTGTCTTTCTCCGGAGGCATTAAGTACATGGCTTTAGTCTTAGCACAATCAACCATGGGAACCCAAAGCACCACCTCAAAAGGCGAATCGCCATCCCATACATCCGAGTGCACAGGAAGTAGTGAACTATCATCTCCTGGCAGTTGAACGCTTAAATTAACTTTTCTCTGAATACAAAGCTCATTCCCAACAAGCGATTCTAAAGCTGACCGGGCAAGTGAAAAATAGGTCGACTGAAACCACGGCTGAGAATTTAGGCCATTAAAAACAGCCAATCTCATGGCATTCAATTCATTAACCGCAATGATTTTATGAATATGATTTAGAAAATCAATTGGTGTCCCAGAGATTTTTATGCCCAAGTGCAGCGAGGCAATATCCGCCACATGCTTTTGGATCTTTTCTAGCCCGGGCAGGTTTTCTGTTGGCAACACCACATGGCCTCTCTCCAAAAAAAGCTCTGCAAGCTTTTGTTCTTCGAACTCACTTATCATGTACTTCCCACGCTACCGCAACCAGGGTGCAAGGCGCTTCCCTGACTTAAGCCGGCCAAGAGAAAATGAAAAGTTCACTCAGCCTGCTCACAGTTAGCGATTGAAATTGAAAATTTTGGTTTAATTTCAATCGTGTTCATTACTTGAACATACCTCAATTAGGCTGTTAGTACAAGGTCCAACCCATTCAAACCAGAATATTCAGGTGCAAATTTTTGCAAATTTTTCACGGACAGTATTTGCAATTTGCTCCGGCTGAAGACCGTAATATTCTAAAAGTGAGTCTTGCGAACCATATCTATTTGGAAAACTATCAGGTAGTCCCAACCGCTTAAACCCTGCCATCCGTTCTGGAAATTCATCAATTATAACTTCCCCAATTGCACTTCCAAGGCCGCCATTCAGCACATGTTCCTCAATACTGATAAAAACTGGAATTTTTCTTGCCAGTTCAACAATAACCCCTGTATCAAGTGGTTTAATAGTATGTAAATTCATTACCGTGCACTCAAAACCATCAGCGGCCAGCAGTTCCGCCGCTTCAAGTCCGCGCTTTACCATCACGCCATTGGCAAATATTACTGCATCGGCTCCTTTCCGTAATTGAATCCCTTTACCAACGCTGAAACCATCGCTGTCTCTTGAAACGATAGGATCACCACCCTTACCCAACCTAATATACATTGGTCCTGGTAAATTAAGAGTTTCTGGCATTAAACGCTTCATCTCGTTCGCATCTGTAGGCGCAACAATCGTCATATTTGGCAACGTGCGTAGGATTCCTAAGTCTTCAATCGCAAGATGAGTGGGGCCAAGCGGCGCATAAACTAATCCCCCACCGTTACCTATCAGTCGAACGGGTAAGTTATGAAGACATAAATCCACTGCCACCTGTTCGAAACATCGCCGCGAAATGAAGGTCGCAATAGTATTGACGTAAGGCACATAACCCTCCAGTGCTAATCCGGCTGCCATACCTATTAAATGCTGCTCCTGAACCCCTTCCATGAAAAAACGGCCTGGCATTTCTTCTTTCATGTTTTCAAGGGTGCCAACCCCTAAGTCGGACCCAATAAAAACGACCCGAGGATCCAATTTAGCGAGCTCATAAATCATATCCAAACACGTACGTCGCATTAATTAACTCCTAGGGCCTCATAAATTGCAGCAATCTGCTCATTTGGAATATTTGACTTATGATGCCAAGAAGGCTCGTTTTCAGCGAAAGCAATACCTTTACCTTTGACCGTGTGGCAGATGACCATAGTTGGCTTCCCCGCGACACAAGAACCAGTAGATAGAGCCTTAATAAGGGCTTCGCAGTCGTGCCCATCTACTTCAACCGCGCGAAACCCAAACGCCTCCCACTTTGGGATGAGAGGTTCTAGCGGCTGAACCTCTGAAACAAATCCATAAGACTGGATCTTATTATAATCGACCACCGCAACTAGGTTATTTAGCTTGTGCTTACCCGCGCTCATGGCCGCTTCCCAGACACTACCCTCATTAATTTCGCCATCGCCCATCACAACAAACACCTTGTTGTCCTTTTTCTTAATCCGTGCGGCAAGAGCCATACCTACACCAATTGACAAGCCATGACCAAGTGCTCCAGTCGATGCCTCTACGCCAGGAATCTTTCCTGCTTCTGGATGTCCACCCAAATACGTCCCATCTCTACAAAATTTTTTTAATTCACCTCTCGGAAAGTAACCATGGTCAGCTAGAACGGCATAAAGAGCCAAGCATCCATGCCCCTTAGATAGTAAAAAGCGATCGCGATCCTCCCATTTTGGCTCATGTGGGCGATGCTTTAGGATATCATCGTAAAGGGTCCGGATAATTTCTATGAGTGACAAACTCGACCCCAAATGACCCCTTCCTCCGCCCTCCAAAGCCTCAATTACAAGCCGGCGCAGCACTTTTGATTTTTCATCTAAGGGAGGTGTATTTAAAATTGTATTGGAGGAAGACTGGTCTTTCATAGTTCGATCCCAGGATTTGTAAAAATTGCATTGAAGAGCAAGCGTGCCTTCTTAAACTGGCGCGCCCGCGCAGCCTCAATATTCACTACTCCAGCGAAGGCCCGCCGTTCCCAATGTTCAGGCAAAAACTCATTCATAATTATCATGCACCACCTAAGGCCATACAACCGCTTAAGTAGCCGAAGCCGTTTAGAAAAATTTTCATCTCGAGAAGCGAAGAATGAGCTTAAGGCACCCTTAAAGCGCTCCTTTTGGGCTACTGTCAATGACATGCCAGGATGAAGGATAAAGTCGCATATGAGCTTTACAGGATCATCCCAACCAAAATATTCCATATCCAAAAATACGGTCGATCCATCTGCGCGCCGAAGTGCATTATGAAAGCCAAAATCAGATGGGCTTAAAGTGCGGTAATGCGGCTTCAAATCTCTTTTATAGGCTCCTCCGAGTTCGGCACGCACGACCACCTCTTCTCTTCCCAGCACAGTTGAACAATCTCTCAAAAAATTAGCAATCTTTGGCTGATCTGATGTTTGAGTTTTTAAGTTTTTTAGACGCTCTTTAATTTGGCGGATAAGCTCAATTGGAGATAAACATGCTTCGGTGGCAAGCGGCAAGTCCTTGGCTGTTCTCAATTTAGAAAGCGTATGCAATAATCTCACGAACCTGATTGCGGCATCAATATCATCATCGCCAGGCACTTCTATCTTATCTCCATCTATCCATTCATAGATTGCAAAATCTCGAAAATGGTCTAAGGGAGTGGGAACATCCGCTACATCATGTTGAACAAGAAATGATAGTGCAGAAAATTCCGTAAAAATCGAATCTCTCGTATGCGTATTATTTCTTAAATACCATTTGAGCGCAAACGCACCTTTATTTGTCTCGACCCGATAAACTCGATTGTTTTTTCCAGTAAGAATAGGCTGTATCTCAAAAATATCCGCCCCCGTCAGGTGCATAACCCTAGATTGAAAAACATATTTTTCAATCATTCGCGTGCCTACCATTTCAAAGTTCTGGCAAACTTCATATTCTCCTGGGCTAGCTTTGCCTGAAGGAAAAAACAAAAAAGCATCTACATTTTTCGGAAATCCTGATTCTAAAAATACTTCCTCAAGATCGTCAATAAATGCCCTAAGTCCCAGCTTCCCAATTCGAACCACCTTACCCTTCCGTGTTGGCTCAAAAAAAACATTTTCCCGCTTAATAAAGCTAAAAAATCCATTTTCTGATAACCAGTTAAACGCTGCATCTCGAAGGTTCACTCTATCTGCATCAAAATGACCATATTTGGTTTTATGGCTCACTATTAGGATCTCGAATCCTTCGTTACGCATCCTTTTAAGAAATTTTTTAACACCCGGCATCGGCACCGCATGTGTTATATAGCTGCCATACAAAATACCCTGAAGGCGCATCCACTCCGCCTTCCCATTGGGACCTGCCTGAATAAACTCACTAACTTGACGTTTGGATCCAGAGAACGTTTGGTCGACCAACGCCAATTCCCGAGCCAGCGTTATGCACGCCTTGTCGTAACATGCTATGGTATTATCAAAATCTATGCCGATACGCACTACTTGAGACTAATTTCCTGCATACGTTTTATATTGAAATAACGAGAATTTGTAAGTGGATCTTTTAAGATACCAACCTCAAGAGCCTTGACCAAATCGCGAACCGCGTCTTCAATCGTAAATTGCAGCTCAAAACCAATTTCCTCTCTGATCTTTCTCCCAGAAACCTGATATGAGCGTGGGTCATTGGTAGGTAACATCTCAATCGTTACATGATGGCCGATCACACCTTTAACTATCTCTGCAAGTTTGGATATCGAAAAATTAGTGTCTCCGGCATTCCATATTTTACCATCAATTTTTTCATCACTCTGCTGCAGCAGGTGCAAATAAGTTCTGCACATATCAGTAATGTGGATATTAGGCCGTTTCTGTGGGCCACCTGTTACTCGGATCTTACCATTGTGGAAAGCTTGGTTGGTAAAAATATTTACAACAACATCCATCCGTTGCCTTGGGGCATATCCGCATACTGTTGATGGGCGAATAGTACATACCGTAAAACCAGGGGCCCTCTCCTCAGCAAGTTCCAGTTCACATAATGCTTTGAACTTTGAATAATCTGTTAGCGGCTCTAAAAATAGATCTTCTGTAACCTCTGGCACGTCCTTCACTCCGTACACGGACGATGAGGACGCATAGATGAACCTTCGTATTCCAAACTTCTTGGATTGCCTTACTAGGGGCCGGAAAGAGTCATAGTTGATAGACTTTCCAAGTTGAGGGTCAAGATCGTAACTAGGGTCATTAGAAATACAGGCTAAATGGATAACGCAATCACATTGAGCTAGAGCATCTTTAACCGTCTCAATATCTCGCAAGTCACCCTTGATTTCACGAAAATTTCGATGCCCGCGGAGCTCTTTAAAAATCTCTTCGCCATAGAGATATAAATCCAAAACCGTAACATTATGGCCATCCCTAATTAGCATTGGCACTAACGCGGAGCCTACATAGCCGGCTCCACCCGTTACCAACACCCTCCATTTTCTCTGCGTCATAGATTTTCTCTCGAGCAATTTATTTCAAAAGAGCTGTCACAAACTTAATCAAATCAACCTTTTCCACTGATTGACGATGACCAACAATGCCAACTTTCATCGCTCCTGCCGCATTACCAATGAAACCAACGTGTTCCATCGACCCGCCAGCAGCGACTAATGGGGAGGTCACAGCTAAAAATGCGTCCCCTGCCCCAACCGTGTCTATTGCGGTCTTAGTGAATACAGGTATGTGTCTTGTGCCTATCCCACCCTCAAAAGTAAGGCAACCATTCATACCTTGAGTGATAATTATACGGGCACAATTCAACTGATTTGATAGAAATGATTGGGCAACATCTGACAGGGGAGCAAATTTATCTCCAGCCGCCAGCCTAGCTTCCGGGGCATCGATACAAATATAATCTGCATGAGGATATCGGGTAACTAAATTAAAGCCCATATTCGCAGAATTACTTTGTGCATTTACAGCAAAAAATTTTGCATTGCTAGCCAACAATTTTGGTGTGCTACCTGTAATCATGCCATGGCCAAAATCCGTTGCGATCACTAAATCAAAGTCTCCGGCACGCTCCGAAATAACATCTTCCAGCCTAGATCGTAATTCAGGTTCCACTGGCCTGTCATTCATTGAATAAACCTCAAATAGTTTACGCATGCTGTTATCCACAAAACGACACTTCTTGGTTGTTGGAGAGTTATCGCGAATTAGCGGTTTGAATTTTACGTTTGGCTTCAGGCTCTCATCAACCAATGCATGGAAATCATCGTCATCGCCTAAAACACTTAAAACCTCCACTTCTTTACAGAACGATGCAACGTGATTTGCAGCGGCGAATACCCCACCTGCAAAAATTTCCCTGCTTTCAAATAGAGTTGCAATCATATTCTCTTTAGGTGATTTCCCTAGAGGTGCAACGTATTGATACTCATCTATAATTGCATCACCTACCAATAGAACACGGTAGTCTTTCACTCGCTCGATCAGCTCCAAAAGCGAGGTTAAGCCACTCTCGTTGCGAAGACGGCTTAAATAATCCTGCAGAGGTGGATCATAGATGTTGAGATGCCTATTAATTAATGTAGAGGAACTATAGGTTACGTCCCTTGTAAAAGATAAGCGACCACCAAATTTTTCAGCGATCTCTCGCTCTTGGACAATATTGCCCGAAATGTCGTCCTCCGGATTTTCGTAATCCGATCCCTTTACGTATATGTCCGGTTTAACTACCTCTAATACTGGCTCAGAGGTCGCATTATAATTTATAGCCACACCATCTACATATTGGATCGCCGCGAGCATTTCCGCACGGATCTGCTCACCGAATATTGGCCGTCCCGGCCCCTTATGAACAAATTTATCTGCCGTAAGTGTTACTAATAGGATATCGCCCTCACGACGCGCCGATTCTAAATGCCGGACATGGCCCATATGAAGAAGGTCGAAAACTCCATGACATAGAACCACCCTTTGACCTCGTGCACGCGCCTGAACTGCATGTTCTGACAATTCTTCAATGGTCTTTAGCTTGTTCCTTACTGTTTCTAATTTCGGCATTTGCTTGGTATTCCAGTCCAGCCCTGTCATTAACCCTGCTTATCATCAAGATACTTAAACCAATCTTCGGTTGCTTCCCTTATCGAATTTGGGGTCCAAACCGGCGCATCTCTCCAGCTATCAATATCACCAAGAACCTCTCCAACCCCTACCTCCAAGGTTGTCCGCGGCGACCAATTTAATACATCTTTAATTTTAGAGATGTCTGCCCAAGTGCAATCTGGCTCCCCAGGCCTTTTTGGGACAAAAACAACATCACCGCCAAGCAACTCGACAATCCTATTTATAGAATACGTTCCATCAGAGCCAACATTAAAACTTTCATTTTTTACTTCTGACCCCGCCGCTAAAACAAAAGCATCCACTACATCAGAAACAAAGGTAAAATCACGGGTTTGGGTTCCATCTCCTACGACAGTATACGGCTCACCCGCGAGTTTCTGGGCAAGGAAAACACCGAAAACAGCACCGTATGTGCCAGTTGTACGGTGACGTGGGCCAAAAACGTTAAAGAGGCGCAGAGAGACAACTGGCAGACCATAAGTCTTGCTCCAGTGCAAAGCGTATTGTTCGCCCACCCATTTTGTTAATGCGTAGGGATACATTGGTTGCACAGCGGCATCTTCAGGCGTTGGATAATTATCGGGAACTCCATAACATGAGGAAGAAGCAGCATAAACAAACCGCTTCACCCCTGCTTTACGCGCACATTCCAAGACAGTAGCCGTTCCTTCGACATTAGCACGATGATAAATTAATGGGTGCTGGATTGATGGCACAATATCTGCCATAGCTGCTAGATGGAATACCCAGTCTACGCCATCAAAAAGGGGGGCAATTGAGTCGGCACAGGTAATATCTTGGTCATAAATATTTAGGTCCGCATTAGCCACATGCCGAACAAGATTGTCTCTTCGACCACATTTAAAGTTGTCAAGCACACGAACCTCGTGTCCTTCAGCAAGAAGACGATCGACTAAATGGCTTCCTATAAAGCCCGCGCCACCTGTGACTAGGGTAATCAAGACTTTACTGATCCGAATAAGATAAGAATAGAAACGACAAAATTTTTCCTACGGACAATATCCCGCATGGTTGTCGCGGATAGTCCATACCGCAAACGTGGTGTCAAGTTAATTGAACTAAATATCAAGTGTCATTTTTGATATTGGCAAAGAAATCAAAAAAAGTTCTAATCCATGAGTCTTCCAGTTTACGCTCAAAACATAAGACTAATAGACTCTTTATTCACTAATGTAACGATAGAACTGGCAGTCTTCACCTAGTGAGATACGCTCCGTGTAATCTTCTGTCTTAGAAATATATCCAATTCCTAATAGAGAAAGAAGCCCCAATACACCTTTTGAAATCTGCCCCGAAAAAGTTTTCTGTATGGCGATATTACTTACA
>MDTB01131908.1_pt1 | contig 17806 bp, 19 predicted proteins | sample 811161 | NCBI WGS metagenome assembly MDTB01 (sample SAMN05326650, study PRJNA326480) | marine metagenome | isolation source: seawater | place: Mediterranean Sea | collected 2009
ATTTTTGCTTAAATCTTTAAATTTTGTGTAAATTCCTTCAAACTCTACTTTGACTGTACCTGTAGGGCCGTGTCTTTGCTTTCCCAAAATAATATCTGCTAAGCCATTCACATCATTCATTTTTGATTGCCACTCGGCATGTTCAATAGATCCTAGCTTTGGCTGCTTTCGCTCTAAATAATAGGCTTCTCGATATACAAACATTACCACATCAGCATCTTGTTCTATTGATCCAGATTCTCTTAAATCTGCTAGTTGTGGTTGTTTATCATCTCTTTGTTCTACAGCTCTTGATAGTTGTGATAATGCTAGTACAGGTATTGATAACTCTTTTGCCAAAGCTTTCAAACCTTGTGTAATTTCAGAAATTTCTTGAACTCTTCCATCACTTTTATTTGAACTCGATCTCATTAATTGAATATAATCAACAACAATTAAACTTAATCCAAATAATCTTTTTATTCGTCTAGCTCTATTGCTTAATGTAGCTATTGTAATAGCTGGAGTCTCATCAATGTATAAAGGTAAGTTATAAATATTTCTTGAAGTCTCAATGTACCTATTAATCTCTTCCTCTGTAACTTTACCGCGCCTAATATCATCTGATTTTATTCTTGCTTGCTCTGATAAAATTCTAGTAGATAATTGCTCAGAAGACATTTCTAATGAAAAAAAAGCAATAGAGGATCTTTCTTGTCTTTTTAATATGTGTTGAGCTGCATTATAAGCAATATTAGTAGCTAATGCTGTTTTTCCCATAGAAGGTCTCCCAGCTAAAATAACTAAATCTGATTTATGCAAACCTCCTAATTTTTCATCTAAATCAGTAAGTCCAGTAGGAACACCAACTATACCCTGATCACTTTGCATAGCCATAGTTGCCATTTCAATAGTTTGGTCAAGGGCTTGATTAAATTTTAAAAAAGATTGTGAAAAGCTACCTCTTTCGGCTAAATCAAAAAGAGATTTTTCTGTACTTTCAATAATATTTTCTGCGTTTTGTTCTTGAGAATTCGCATTTATAGTATCAGAGGATAATTTATCAGAAATTTGCACCAACTCTCTTCTTAAATACATTTCATGTATAATTTTTGCGTAATCAATCGCTTGCTTAACAGATCCAGAAAATCTGGTTAGTTTTACCAAGTATTCTGTTCCACCAACTTCATTTAGCATATTATCTTTTTCAAAAAAATTTTTTAAAGTAATTGGATTTGCAATCATTCCTTTATTGTTGAGATTTTCAATAACTTCATAAATCTTAATATGCGCGGGGTCATAGAAAATATTTGAACTAATTAAAGTAGACACTTCATCAATAATATCGTTGTTGACTAGTATTGAGCCTAAAAGAGCCTGTTCTGCCTCTAAATTTGAAGGTTGTTTGTTATTTTGATTATTTTTTATTGGTTTAATTTCTTCCACGAAATCATTCTAGTAAATTTGAGAATCCTTAAAAGAAAAAAGTTACACACGTATTTTTTGGATCTGTGGAAAAGTTATTTGGATTGAATTTTATCTATCTTTATAGATATTTGAGATCTTACTTCTGAATGAAAGTTTATCTCCACTTTAAATAAACCGATTTTGTTTAAATTATCTTTCAATATTAATTGTGAAGGGTTAACATCGGCATTAACTTTTTCTTTTATCATGGTTGAAATCTCTTTTGGTTTTATTGAACCATATAATTCACCGTTTTCTTTACTTTCCTTTATAAATACGAAAGTTTTTTTATCAACTAAATTTGCTATTTCTTTAAACTTATTTTTTATTTCTATATTTTTTTTATTTAATTCATCTTTTTTTCTTTTAACTAGATCTTCATTTTCCTTATTAAATCTTAAGGCTTTACCTTGTTTTAAAAGAAAATTTCTACCAAAACCATTTTTAACTTTTACTTTATCTCCAATTTTTCCTAAATTTAAAATATTTTCTAATAAAATTACTTGCATTTTAAAGAAGTCCTAAAATTTTTGCTTTTTTTATTTCCGTAGCAAGCTTTTTTTGCTTTCCGAATGATACGGATGTTATTTTAGAGGACATAATTTTTCCATTATCAGATACATACTTTTTCAAAAGGCTAATATTTTTATAATCGATTAAAGGTGCATCTTTTTTCGAGAAAGGACATTTCTTTGAAAATTTACCTTCACTTCTTTGAAAAAGGCTAAGCTTATTTAAAGAATTTGAACTTTTCTTTTGAAATTTTTTATTTTTCCTCTTCATTCTCTATTCTCTATTCTCTATTAACTTTTTTTAAAAAATTCATTTTTTGTATCTAAAGTTTTGTATTTTACGACTAAATGTCTAATAATTGAGTCATCAATTTTAATTTTTTTTTCAATTTCATTTAGTGTTTCCATATTGCCTTCAAATTTATAATGTATGTAAAATCCTTTTTTATAATTCTTGATCTTATTGGCAAGATTTAAAAGTCCCCACTCTTCAATTTTCACGACCTTACCAGATGATTTATTAATAATTTCGTTATACTTATTCTTAATCGTATTTAGATCTTTTTCTGCTAAATCCTGCTTGGCAATAATAGTTTTCTCGTAAAAGGCCATAAAATTTTATGTTAGTTAACTTTAATTAATTATTTGTAAAAGCTGGGTTATACTATAATAAATATTTATAGCAATACTTATAATTGTTAAATAAACTTATAAAATGAGCGCTTTATTATTTCCAGGCCAAGGTTCACAAGTTGTAGGGATGGGTTCAGAACTTTATAAAAATTTTGAAGTTGTTAAAAAAATATTTAAAGAAACTGACGAAAAATTGAACTACTCACTCTCTAAATTAATATTAGAGGGACCAGAAGAAAAATTATTATTAACTGAAAATACACAACCTGGAATACTCACAGTTAGTTACTCAATTTACAGAGTCTTAAAAGATGAATTCAATTTTGATTTTAAATCTTTTCAATACTTTGCAGGACATTCTTTAGGTGAGTACAGCGCTTTAGTTTGTTCAGAGTCGTTAAACTTTAGTGATGCTCTATATTTGCTCCATGAAAGAGGCAAGGCTATGCAAGAAGCAGTACCTGTAGGGCATGGAAGTATGATAGCAGTTTTGGGAATGAAAAGTGAAGAAATTATTAATTTGTTAGATTCAAGAGTGAAAGAAAAAGATGTCTGTGAAATTGCTAATGATAATTCTGAAGGTCAGATTATTATAAGTGGTAGTAAGGAAGGTGTTAGATCGTTTAAGCTTTACTTGGATGAAAAAAAAATAAGGACAATACCTCTTAAAGTTAGCGCACCTTTTCATTGTTCATTAATGAAACCAGCAGCCATTAAAATGAAAGAAAAAATTATTAATACAAAATTTATTAAACCAACACGTAAAATTATAAATAATGTGACAGCTCAAGAAGAAGATAATCCAGATAGAATCAAAAAATTATTAATTGATCAAATTTTTTCAACGGTTAGATGGAGAGAAAGTATAATTAATATGGCAGACAAAGGGATTAAAAATTTTGTAGAGATTGGACCAGGTAAAGTATTAACCGGAATGGTAAAAAGAACTATTAAAGGGGCAAATTGCTTTTCAATTAACTCAATTGCTGATATTAAAAATCTAGTAAATGAATTTAAAAAATAAAAAAGTATTAATTACTGGCGCGACTGGAGGAATAGGGTATAGTTTAATTGAAAAATTCTACAATCTAGGTTCCACCATTATAGCTACAGGGACTAATGAGGAAAAACTCAATAAATTGAAAGACTCTTTTTCCGGCGTGCACGTTGAAAAATTTAAATTGGATCAACATGATAAAATTGAAAAATTTATTGAAAAAATTAATGAAAAATTAGATGGCTTAGACATTATAGTAAATAATGCCGGAATAAACCTAGATAATCTTTCAATAAGATTAACAGAGGATAATTGGAAAAAAGTATTAGATATAAACTTAACCTCTACTTTCTTAATGTGTAAATACGGTATAAAAAAAATGCTTAGAAAAAAATATGGGAAAATTATAAATATTACTTCTATTGTAGGACATACGGGAAATATAGGTCAAGCAAACTACGCTGCATCTAAAGCTGGTATAGTGGCCTTCTCTAAAAGTCTGGCTTTAGAGTATGCAAAAAAAAATATTAATGTTAACTGTGTATCACCAGGATTTATCAAAACAAACATGACAGACCAAATTAGTGAAGAATTTAAAAAGGATTTGATAAGTAAAATACCATCTGGAAATCTCGGAACGGGGGAAGATGTTTCTAATTGTGTAGCTTTCTTAGCTTCAGACATGGCTAACTATATTAATGGAGAAACTATACATGTAAACGGTGGAATGTATATGGCTTGACAATTCCAATTAATAATCTAATAAGAAATTGAACAATAATAAGAAAGGAATTCATGTCGGAAGAAATTAAAGGAAAAATTAAAAAAATAGTCGCAGATCATTTAGGTATAGATGAGGAAAAAGTTACAGAGGAAGCTAGTTTTATTGACGATCTTGGAGCAGACAGCTTGGATACTGTTGAATTAGTCATGGCCTTTGAAGAAGAGTTTGGTTCTGAGATATCTGATAGTGAAGCAGAAAAAATTTTAACTGTTGGTGACGCAATAAAATTTATTGAGAATAAAGCAAGTTAAATTAACGTTCAGTAAATATTTTACCCATGACCACTTTAAGCGAAAACGTTATGGTAGTTCTATCCTCGCCATCAGGTGTTGGAAAAACAACTTTAACAAAAAAATTACAACAAAAATACTCTAATTTCAAAATATCTGTTTCACATACCACTAGATCTCCGAGACCCAACGAGGTAGATGGTGTAGATTATAATTTTATTTCAAAAGAAAAATTTGAAGAATTAATAAAAAAGAGAAAATTTTACGAATACGCTAAAATTTTTAATAATTATTATGGAACGCTAAAGAAAAACGTAGATGAAATTATTAAAAAAAATGATGTTATATTTGATATTGATTGGCAAGGCACAAAACAATTATCAAATTTTAAAGAATTAAATTTAATTAAAATATACCTTATAACCGATAGTAAAACTGAATTGAAAAAAAGATTATTTAATAGAGATCCAAATTCCAAAAAAGAAATAGAAAAAAGATTTAATTCTTTCGATGAAGATGTGCAGCATTGGAACGATTACGATTATATTATAATTAATAAAAATCTTGAAATTTGCTTTGGACAAATTGAAAAAATTATTTTAAATTATAAAACCAAAACTAACTTTTTTCAAAAAATTCAGTAATTTTATAATAAATTTCTGGTTTAACATCAGATGGTCTTGCATTCAAATCTAAATCAAAAAAGTTTTTAATTTGATTATTATTTAAAATTTTCTGCATATTTTTTTTGATTATTTTTCTTTTGTTTGAAAAAAAAATATTTGTAATTTTTTCCAAATTTTCTATTTTTTTTATCTTAAAAAGCGAATTTTTAGGACTAAAATGAATTACCATTGAAGTAATTTTTGGTTTTGGGAAGAAACAATTTGGAGATACTAGAAATTTTGAATTTATTTTTAGTTTTAAGTTGGATAATATTGATAGTCTACCATAATTTTTTGACAAATATTTACCAATAATTTTTTCACCTAATTCTTTTTGAAACATAAAAATTAAGTCATTGTATTTCGGAGGCCATTTATTATATTTTATAAATTTAACTAATATTTGTGATGATATATTGTAGGGTAAATTTCCGAAAATTATTGAGTCTTTTTTTACTATTTTTTCAATATCAATTTTAAGAACATCACAATTTATTATTTTAATTTTTTTATTTTTAAAATATTTTTCTCTTAATTTTTTTGCAAAATTATTATCTTTTTCAATCAAAACTAAAGTATTTGGATTTTTTTTTAAAATTTGATCAGTAAGAGCTCCGGTTCCTGGACCTATTTCAATTATATCTCTATTTTTGATTTCTATTAAATTAACTATTTTATTAATTATATTTTTGTCGATAAGAAAATTTTGACCAAGAGATCTTTTTAAAAACATTACTTTTTAAGCTGTTTTATTATTTTAATACATTGTAAAAAACTTGTAATATCTGCTTTATTTTTTCTAATTAAATTCACCGCTGTACCATGATCAGGAGATACTCTTAAATATTTTAGACCCAAAGTTATGTTTATTGCATTAAACTTAAAGATACTTTTAAAGGGACCAAGCACTTGATCATGAAACATACCTATAATTATATTATATTTTTTAAAATCGTTAATAAAAATAGTATCCGCAACTAGAGGACCTGCTACTTTAATACGTTTTTTTTTTAACTTATTTATAGCAGGTATTATTATTTTTCTTTCTTCTGAATTATTCTTTAATTCTGCATTGTGTGGATTTAATCCAAGAATAGCTAATTGTGGTTTTTTTTTAAAATTTTTTTTGAACCATAAATTTATTGTATTAATTTTATTTATTATTAATTTTTCATTTAATTTTTTTGGAACCTTTTTAATATTTATATGCGTTGTAACTGGACACACAGAAAGTTTTTTATTCCAAATCAGCATAACTTCAGAGTTGTTTTTAATTCCGCACTTTGAAGCAAAAAATTCAGTAACCCCTAACATTCGATCCCCTAGAAGTCTTTTGTTTATTGAACAATTGATTATGCCTAAGACATTTTCATTTAAAGACAGTTTGTGACCTAAATTCAAACTTTGCATTATAAATCTTTGGCTTGATGATATTGGGACATTAAATGGATCCTTAAAATTAATATCTATATTTATAATTTTCATATTGCTACTATTCTCATTTTCCTCAATGTTTTTGACGTTTTCAATTTGCGCTTTATAACCCATTTTTTTAAATTGGCTTTTTATTAGTTTATAATTTGAAATAAAATAAATTTGCTTTTTTAATGTATCATTAATTTTTTTCCAACTTTTAAAAATTATCTCAGAATTAATACTATTTGGGTCTCCGCTTATGATTAAAATTTTTTTCATTGATTTGTTATTAGAGACGTATTTTTAAGTTTAGATAAATGGCTTTGAGAATATAGATTGAATAGCTCACTTTTTTTTTGATCAAACAGTTGTTTTTTTATTTTCGATTTATCTATTTGATTTACCATTGATTTCCTTTTGTCTTTTACCATTAAAAATAAAGCACTGTTTGCTCTTATTATGGGTTCAGAGTAATCGCCAATTTTAACTTTTTTCACAATATTAAAAATTTCTTTTGATAAGGATTTGGTATTGATCCATCCTAAATTACCTTTATCAACTGCCGAACTTGAAATACTGAATTTAGAAGCTGTATTTTCAAAACCAAACTTTTCGATATTATCTTCAACTAATGAAATTTTATTTTTATCATTTAAATCATTATTTAATAAAATCTCAATTTCGTACAATTTTATTTCTACAAATTCTTCACTTTGATTAATTAAATTTTCCACTTCTTTTTCAATGCTATCCTCATTAATAATAATTTTTTTTGAATATATCTTATATATTAAATCTTGCCACAAAAGCTCTGTTTTAATTCCATCTCGATAAATATCAAAACTAATTCCATTACTTTTAAAAATTGTTTTCATTTTAATAATATCATTTGAAGAAACTTTTGCTAAATATTTTTGCATTCTTAAGGATAGATCCTTATCATTTTGTTTTAAATTATATTTTTCTATCTCTAATTCTTTTAGTTTCAAAAGTATTAAGTTATTTATGGTTTGTCTTTTTAAATTATTTATATTCTTTTGATTTATTTCTTGATTATTTATTATTAAATAACTTAATATTTTATTTTTTACTTCGTAATTTGTTATAATTTTATTATCAACTTTTAATATTATCTTACTTTCAATATTTGCATAAGAATTTTGAAAAATAAATAGCAACAACACGACCATTATTTTAAAATTTTTCATTGATTGAAAGAGGGTGAATTTATACTACCAAAAGGTACAAGTGTTATTTTAAACATTAAAGAGTCCTCCGGCTCGATTTCTGAGTCTTTATAAAATTCTCTTCTGTAGACCAGCCCAGCTCTTAAACAATCATTTAAGTATTCATAGGATAAATTATAAAATTCAGCTGAGTCAGTTATTAAATTTCGCTTAGTTTCTATAGAAATTAAACCTTTTCTATTCATTTCATAATCAACTTTTGATGAAATATATTTTTGATCACCTATGTGTTTATTTTCCTCTAGATAATTAAAATCTAATTTAACTGAATTGAATTTTAGTTCAGTTCCAATTTCATTATAATTCATACTATTATAATTTTGATCAATTGAAAAATTGTAATTTAATGAAATATTTTCATTAAATTCAAATTTTGACGCACCTACTAAATCTGAAAGTTTTTCGTCTAAGCTTGATTTAGAAGACATTTTTTTATTCTCTTTTTCATTTATTATTTGAGCAACAGAAAAATCAAAATTTGAATTATTTTTTGTGACTTTGTAATCCAATCCAATAGCTGTAGAAAGGCCAGTTTCAAAATTTTTTACATTATTTAATCTATCCAAATTGAATGCAATATCAGGATTTAATCTGCTACCACTAGTTTCTTTTCTCATACTGCCAGGCGCATATCGTAAAAGCATCTTTGGCTTCAATTTGTATATTGAATCATTTAAATTTTTTTGAAAATTTAACTCAGATAAAAGTCCTATTGCCCCAAAGACTTCTTGAGTAGTATTTTTTTTAAACAATTTTTCATTTCTAGTTTCGTAATTAATATTTCTGATATGTCCTAAAAGCTGACTTTGTAAACCTGGCTCAAAGATCTTCTCTAAAGAATCCCATTTAAAATCATTGACTAAAAAATTATTAAATTTGTTTGTATCGTAATTGTGTATTTTATAATTAGTTTGTAAATCTAAACTACCAAATTTTTCATTACTCATTAGATTTTTGTCAAAAGTTACTTCTGGAAAAATATACTCGTATTTATCAGAATAATTTGAATTTAAGGTTTCATATACACTTGTATCTATTCCAAGAAAAATATCGTCATTTTCATGAGAAAATTTAATTGAATTTTCCAAAATATTTGCTCTGTGACTAGTTAAATTAGAGTCAATTTTGTATAATTTTAAATATTTGTCGTTAGAAACACTTTGCGTATTAAGACTTAAAGTATTTTCAGAATTATTTCCCTTAAAATTTTTAATATATTTTAAAAAGAAATGAGATTTATCTCCAGAAATCTTTTTGGAATCTGTATTTTTATATCCTTGAGTATAACTGAAGTCCGAATATAAATTTGAATTTTTAAATGCTTGATGGTATTCGCCTAAGAACAAGGGATGTTCATCAACAAAAAGTCTACTATTTATGGTTAAATTTTTATCGTCATTCAAAGCCCAAAAATAAGGTAAAGAAATACTAGAGCCTAAATTTTTGGTATCTGAAAAACTTGGAGGTAAAAAACCAGACCTTCGTTTGACCGTTGGATCAGGATGAGATAATTTAGGAATAAATAATATTGGAACATCATAAACTTTAATTACCGCATTATCATAGTAAATAGTTTTTTTCTTTTCATCATGCAGCATTTCACTTGCTTGGATTGTCCAAGGTGGACATTTTTCACCTGTTCTATAATCACATAAAGTAAAAACACTTTTTTTAAAGATTTTATTTTTTTCTTTAATGTTTAAGGAATTAGCAAAAATACGGGGTTTATTATCTTCTCTTATTTTAAAATTATTATCATTTAAAAAAGTTTTAATATCGGTTCCCAACATCTCTTTTTTTTTTGTATCTATATATATTTGAGAAAATTCATAAGAATTCTTGCTCAAATCTTGAACCTCAATATAACCAATTGATTTAAAGATATTTTCATTAGCCAAATATTCAAAATTATCTAAAAAAATTTGATTTTTATCCAGATCTATTATTTTTGCTTTATCGTTTGATTTAATAATCTTATTCAAATCATCTAAAATTATATTTTCACCTTCAATAATATATGACTCTGTTGTTACGATTTTAGTTGGTCCAATGCTTTTAAAAATTTTTCTCTTTTTATCAAATTCTGCATTATTGGATTCAACGGTATTATTTTTTGTATCTTTAGCTAGAATGTTTCCTTTTAAAACTATTAATTCTTTTTTTTTATTATACTCAGCATAATCACTAAATATTATTGTATCATCTGAAGTTATAACTTTAACGTTATCTTTAAAAATTGATAATTCTTTATCCTTCTCTAAAAAAATACTCTTTGACTTAATACTTAAATTATCTGCTAGCAATAAATTACTTGCTAATAAAAAAACTAATATAAAGACTATTTTAATTTTCATTTATTTGTAAAACTCCAATAAATGTAAACAAACTCAAAGCAATTGTCGGTGCCCAAATACCTAAAAACATTGGTATCCTGTCTGTTTTTGCCAATGCTAAAGATAGATCTTTAAAGTAAAACATTAGTATAGTTATGAAAATACCTAAAACCATGAAACTAAAGTTGTTAGATTTCTTCATAGTATTCAAAGTTAGAGATGTGGCCAAAGCAGTCATTAAGAATAAAAAAAACGGTAAAGAGAGCATAGAATGCAAGCTTTGATTTAAAAAATTTTGATTATAACCATTATTAAGTAATTCTCTGTTATTAAAAATAAGGTCTAAAAATGAAAGAGTATCAAAATTTTTAAACAAATTATTTATTTTTTCATAGTTATAAATTGAATTAATCTTAAACGTTTCATATTTTTCTTTTTCATAAATATTACTTTTTAGTTTGAAAATCGTAACATTTTTTAATATCCAGGTATTATCTTTGATTAATGCCTCTTCTGCTTTAATTTTTTCAATTAATTTTGACTCATCATTTAAGTGAAAAATTGTTAGATTTAATAATTTGAGCCCATCTGGTCTTTCCGCTGATATTATTCTTTTTTTCGATTTTAAATTCTCCTTAATCCATAAACCATTTTTATTAAAAGTAACTAGATGATCGATATCTCTGGAATATTCTGATTTTGTTATTTCATAATATTTTGATAGTGTCGAGGTAATTGGATTAAATATAAAAAGAACCAGCCAACCCAAAATAAATGATGTAAATGCTAAAATAAAAAATATTTTTAGATTCGAATATCCGTAAATTTTTAAAGTTAATAAATTTCTATTGTTTTTAATTTTCAAAAGAAACCACATACTAGACAAAAATATAATAAAAGGTAAAAAGTTTACTATCATGCTAGGTATATAAATAATTGTAAGAACTAAAGGTGTAAAAATATTTACATTGATATTTTTAAAAAATTCAATCTCTTCAAAAAGATTTAATATTACTCCAAACGAATAAAAAACGAGAATGAAAATACTAAAGGTCGTCAAGAACCCTTTTAAAAGATAATTTAAAACTACTTTATTCATTTATTTATATTTTCTTTAGATAAATTTATAGTTAATACAAAATATAAAAATAGCATTAATAAAAAAGGCATTAATACAAAAGTTATCATTGCTATGTCATTTAATCCTGTATACCTAACAGTAATTTCAATAAATAATAAAATCAAAAATCCATAACTAAAAACAAATATTTTGTTAAAATATATTTTTTTAGAATTAATCAAAAGTAAAGAACATATTAGTGATAAAATGGGAATATAAAAAGGTGCTGTTATTCTCTTATTTAGAACTGGTAAAATTTCATTTATAAATTCTTTTTCACAAGGGTTATTCTTTATTTTTTTATTTATCAGACAATCTAAAAGATCAAAAGTAGATGTCTCTTGAATCTTTGGTTTCTTTATTGTAGTAGTGCTTAATTCTCCCAAATCGATACTTAGTTGCTCGAATTTTATTATTTCAATATCAGTATTAGTTTTAGTTGAAACTATTTGACCATTAAATAATATCATTCTTTTTTTATCAACAATACCATTTTCAGCAAATATAGTGCTCTCTTTTAGTTTTGATTTATTTGATGAAAAATTTTGAATGTTATTACCTTTATCATTTAAAAATATTTCTTTAAGCTCGTTATTATTTTTATTCTCTACATAAACAGTAAAACTTTTAAAAGAGTCACTAAATTGTTTGGCTTTAACTGTAGGAAGAAAAGAGGAAAAACTATTTTCAGATAGTAACACTCTTGATTTATGTAATATATATGGGGTTAAAAATAATGAGAACACGAAGTAAAAAATCATTATTATTAATGAAAAAAATAAAAATAGATTTACTAACGAAATTTTTTTAACACCCGATGTCCATAGAATTATAAATTCACTGTCTTCTATACGCTTAACAATAAATATAATAAGAGCTAGCAGAAATGAAAGGGGTATAAATTTTGGAGCTATTCCAAATAGATTAAGAACAGAGTACGAAAAGTAGACGTTAACGTTGTATCCGCTTTCAACGAGTAGATCTAAAAAACTTACTGCCCTTGCTGTAAATGCTATTAAAGTAAAAGCAAAGATAATTACAAGAAATGTTTTTAATATCTCTATTAAAAAATTATAGTAAATTTTGTTTTGAAGCATAGGAATTATTAACATATAGATAAAGCATCCATAAAATAAATTCAACTTTAGAGTGAATAATGATAAATTTACCGTTGAAATTAGATATATTAGATCATATATACGAGCTCACATAAACTGAAGTAATAAATGAACTATGTCAGTAGAAATTAAATATATAAAAAAAAATGCCAAAAAGCCATCAAACTTAGTTTTGTTTGTAAATTACAATTTTAACTTAAATAATTTAAAAAACTATATTTCTAAAACAGAATTCTCTTACATAAATGACTTATTAAAAACTAGCGATTTAAAAAAAAATATTTTTGTTTACGAATTAAACTCAACAAAAAAAATAATTTTAATATCAATTAAAAATAATATCAAAATTTCAGATATAGAAAACTTAGGCGCAGAATTTTATGGTCGTATTGACAGTGGAAAGAAAAGTGAATATTTTTTAAATTCAGATAGCATAGCTAGCAAAAATGATAATTTTTTAGGTCATTTTTTACATGGAGTAAAACTAAGGTCTTACGAATTCGAAAAATATAAAACAAAAAAAAAAACTAGACATATTTCTATTAATGTTCAAGGTATTTACAATAAACCTTCATCAAAAATTCAATTAAAATTTAAAGCTTTAGAAGAGGGAACATTTTACGCAAGAGATTTGGTTTCAGAGCCAGGAAATGTTTTGCACCCTGATGAATACGCAAAAAGATTAAGCATATTAAAAAAAGATAAATTAAAAGTTACAATATATGATGAAAAAAAAATGAAAAAACTTGGTATGCATTCTTTACTTGGTGTTGGAATGGGGAGTGTAAGAGGATCATATCTTGTTACTATAGAATGGAATGGAATAAAAAATAAATCAGCACCCTTAGCGTTTGTTGGTAAGGGAGTTACTTTTGATACTGGTGGATATTCATTGAAACCAGCAAGGTTTATGGAAGATATGACATATGATATGGCAGGTTCAGCTGCAGTTGTTGGTTTAATGAAAAATTTAGCTTTAAGAAAAGCAAAAATTAATGCGGTAGGAGTTGTTGGATTAGTTGAAAATATGGTTAGCGGAGTAGCTCAAAGGCCTGGAGATATTGTTAAATCTTATAGCGGTAAAACCATTGAAGTATTAAATACAGATGCCGAGGGGAGATTAGTTTTAGCTGATGCATTAACTTTTACTGAAAAAAAGTTTAAACCTAAGTCTATTATAGATTTAGCAACTTTAACTGGTGCAATTATTGTTTCATTAGGTTCAGAATATGCTGGGCTTTTTTCTAATGACGACAAGTTATCTAAACAAATTTTAGATGCAGGTGAAAAAGTTGAAGAGAAACTCTGGAGAATGCCTCTACATAAAAATTACGATAAACTAATTAATTCTAAAAATGCAGATATGCAAAACATAAATTATGTTGGAGGAGCTGGATCGACAACTGCAGCTCAGTTTTTACAAAGATTTATTTTGAATAAAACTCCCTGGGCTCATTTAGATATTGCTGGGATGGCCTTTTCTAAATATGGAGGATCTTTGAATTCAAGAGGCGCGACTGGATTCGGTGTAAGATTACTAAATCAATTTATTGAAGATAATTACGAATAAATGGAAAAGACACTTTCAATAATAAAGCCAGACGCTGTAGAGAGAAATTTAGTTGATGAAATTAAAGGCGTATTTTTAAAAAATCATTTACAAATTAAAGATAGTAAAAAACTTCACTTAACTAAAGAAGAAGCGGCAGAATTCTATAAAGTTCACCAATCAAAACCATTTTATAATGATTTATGCGCTTATTTATCTTCAGGGCCAATAGTTGTTATGATGCTAGAGGGTAAAAATGCGGTACTTAAAAATAGAAAACTGATGGGCGCTACTAATCCTAAAGACGCAGAGGAAAACACAATAAGAAAACTTTATGGGATTTCAATCGATAAAAATTCTGTTCATGGATCCGACTCTTTAGAAAATGCAAAAAAAGAAATAGAATTTTTTTTTAAAAATTAGTTATTTCTAAAGATTTTTATAATTGCTTCAGGAAACGCTCTGTGCTCAAGTTTCTGGGTTTTATTTTTTAAAATATTTTCATCGTCATTGGCGCTTATAAAAAAAGATTTTCTAATAATTGTATCTCCACTATCTAATTTCTCATTAACATAATGTACAGTACATCCTGCCTTTTTTTCTTTATTTTTTAACATTCTAGAAAAAGTATTCAGACCTTTAAATTTAGGCAGTAGTGACGGGTGAATATTTATAATTTTTTTTTTATAATCCTGGATTAAATGATTTGAAATTATTTTCATAAATCCAGCAAGACATATAAAAGTAATTTTGTATTTCTTCAAATTCATTAAAATTTTATTTTCATTAAACTGAACTTTAGTATTTATGAAAACAAATGGTATGTTGAACTTTTTAGCATAAATAATACCCTTCGCATTCTTGTTATTACTTATAACTAAACTTATCTTGATTGGAAAATTATTATCTCTTGAGTGAGATATCAGATTTTGTAAATTTGATCCTTGTCCAGATATAAACACACAAGTATTTTTTTTTACCATTTTAAAAAATTTGATAAATTTACTCTTTTCTTATCTTTTGTAATAACACCGATTTCGTATGGCATAAAGTGAATAGGAAATATTCTCTTTATTTTTGAAATATTTTTTCTTGGAACAATTAAACAAAAGCCTACTCCGCAATTAAAAGTACGTATCATTTCCGTATCAGGAATATTTTTACTTTTTAACCATTTAAAAATTTTAATTATTTTTATTTTTGAAAGATCAATATTTAAAGTTAAATTTTCTGGAACAGATCTAAGTAAATTCTCAACTAAACCACCCCCAGTAATATGAGCTGCAGAGTTAATTAAATTTTTGTCGGTTAATCTTAGAATTTCATTAGAATAAATTCTAGTAGGTTTAAGAATTTCTTTTTTTAAATAATAAGGAACTTTGTATTTTTTTAATACTGATCTTACTAGTGAATACCCATTTGAATGAATTCCATTAGACGGGATGGCTAAAACAACATCGTCTTTTTTTACTCTATTTTTATTGAGAATTTTTTTTTTAGATACTATACCGACGCTAAAACCAGCTAAATCAAACTTATCTTTTGAATAAATGCCTGGCATTTCAGCTGTCTCACCACCGATTAATTTACATTTCGACATTTTACATCCTTTAAAAATACCTTTTAAGATCTTTTTAGCTTTATTCAGATCCAATTTGCCAACAGCAATATAATCTAAAAAAAATAATGGTTTTGCACCTTGGACAATTAAATCATTCACACACATTGCCACTAAATCAATTCCAATAGTGTCAAATTTTTTTAGTTTATTTGCTAAGTCAATTTTGGTTCCAACTCCATCAGTACATGAGACTATTACCGGATCCTTAATTTTGACGTTACTGATATCAAATAAGGAGCCAAAGCCACCTATTTGTTCTCTTTTGGAATAACCATTCGTTTTTTTGACATCTTTTCTAGATACATTAGATATATATTTTACTAGTTTATTGGCTAACGAAATATTTACACCACTTTTTTTATAACTATTTTGGTTTTTTTTCATTTATAAATTGATAATTAAATTTTATGAAATTGTACAAAAAAATATTTCTTATTTTAGTTGTTTTTTTTAAAACTGAAACTCTTTTTTCTGAAAATGATTTATTTAATGTTAATAATATTGAGTTAGAAAAAAAAGATAACATTTCAAATAATAAGCTTACTGATCAAGCTATTAAAAGAGGCTTTAATCAATTAAAAACAAAAATACTATTAAAGGAGGATAGTAATAAGCTTTCAGATTTAAAATTTTCCTCAGTTAAACGATTAGTTAAATATTATCAAATTACAAGTATTTCTGGTGAAAAAAAGAGAGAAAAACTATTAAATTTTAGTGTTACATTTGATAAAAATAAGATACACGATTTATTTCTTTCAAGAGGAATTTCTTATGCTGAGATTTCAGATAAAGAATTATATATTTTACCTATACTAATTAAGGAAGACGATATCTCAATTTTTAATAATAATTTCTTTTACGAAAATTGGAACAAAGTTTATCAAAATGATCTAATTGAATTTGTACTACCCCTAGAAAATATTGAAACAATCAAAAAAATTAATGATCATAAGAAAGATTTAATAAAAATAAATCTAACCGATTTATTTGAGGAATTTTTAGATAAAAATTTAGCCTTAGTCATAATCGAAGATAACAACACTAGCAAAAAAAAAATTTATATTAAATCAATTCTCTCAGGAAAGAGAATATCGAAAAATTTAGATTTCAATAATCAAAAAATGGTAACTGATAATTTAGATGAAAAAATTATTTCATTGGTAAAAATGGAATTAATAAATTTAGTTAAATCTAAAAATCTTATTGATGTAGGAACACCCTTATTTTTAAATGTCAGGCTAAATATAAATAAAAAAAATAATTTGGTAAAATTAAATTCTAAAATTAAGAAAATTGATTCAATTGAAAAAATTTATGTACAAGAATTCAACAAAGATTTCATGAACTTAAGAATAAAATATTTCGGAAAATTAGAGAAGATACGTATTCAGCTAAAAAAAGAAAATATAGATTTACAGCTAACTAATGATGAATGGGTTATAAAAGCACTTTAAAATGGACCAGCTTATTTTTAAATTTCCATTTGCAAAAAAATATTACGAACAAGATTTTTTTATATCAAGTAATAACTTTTCAGCTTATAAATTAATAGAAAGCTGGCCATCTTGGCCAGGCAAATGGCTCAATATTTTTGGGTCTTCCGGATCAGGCAAAACACATTTGGCTAAGATTTTAGAGAAGAAAATTGATAAAATTAAGTTAATTGAAGCAAAAAATATAAATGATAAGATTATTGAAGATTTAAACAACCTAAACTGTTTAATCATTGATAGTTTTAATCACAATATAGAGGAAAAATTATTATATTCAATTTTGAATCAATCTAAACAATTAGAAAATTATGTTTTAATTAATTCTATTAACCCTGTTAAAAATATTGATTTTAAATTAGATGATCTTAAATCAAGAATGAATAGTTTTTTATATATTGGGATAGAATTACCAACTGATGATTTACTTAAAGTAATAATCTCAAAGACGTTTTCTGAAAAACAAATAAATATAGAACCAAAAATATCTGATTTCATTATCAAAAACGTAGAAAGATCTTATGAAAAAATGTTCAAATTTCTTAAGGACGTAGACGAATTGTCTTTATCTACTGGAAAGTCTATTAATATTAATTTAATAAAAAAAGTATTAGACCGATGAATAAATATAGAACACATAATTGC
>MDTB01217855.1_pt1 | contig 17800 bp, 26 predicted proteins | sample 811161 | NCBI WGS metagenome assembly MDTB01 (sample SAMN05326650, study PRJNA326480) | marine metagenome | isolation source: seawater | place: Mediterranean Sea | collected 2009
AAGATAAAAGAAATGCTTTCACACAAAAAATCTTTAAATATTTTAAAAAAGACTAATGCTTTATTAGAAGGTCATTTTGTACTATCGTCAGGACTTCATTCATCAAAATATATACAGTGTGCAAAACTTTTAAGCTTTCCTAATGAAGCTCAAATAATTTGTAAATCTCTAGCCAAAAAAATTAAGAAAAAATTTAAAAATATTGATCTTATTTTATCTCCAGCAATCGGTGGTATAATTGTTGGTTATGAAATAGGAAAACTTTTGAAAAAGGAAACAATTTTTTGTGAAAGAGTAAATGGAGTATTTAAATTAAGAAGAGGCTTTATTATCAAAAAAGGATCTAGAGTATTAATAGTAGAAGATGTCATAACGACAGGAAAATCTAGTTTAGAATGTGTAAAATTAATAAAAGATTCAAAAGCGAAATTATTAGGTTTTGCTTCAATCATTGATAGATCTACAAAAAAATCAAATAGAATAAAGACTAAAATAATATCACATTTAAAAATTGAGGTACCATCATTTAGTAAAAATGAAATACCTAAAAATCTTAAATCAATACCAATAACAAAACCTGGAAGTAGATTTATTAAGTGAAAAGATTAGGTGTAAATATTGATCATGTAGCAACAGTCAGAAATGCAAGAGGTGAAAAACATCCAGACCCAACTTATGCAGCCAATCAAGTAATAATGATGGGTGCTGACTCTGTTACTATTCATTTAAGAGAAGATCGAAGACATATAAATTATCATGATGCAAAAAAAATTTGTAAAATAAAAAAAATTTTCGTGAACCTCGAAATTTCAATGAATGATAAAATTGTTAAAAATGCACTTAAAATAAAACCCAATTATATTTGCATTGTTCCAGAAAATAGAAAAGAAATTACAACAGAAGGAGGATTAAACTTAATTAAAAACAAAGATAAATTAAAAAGAATTATTAATAAATTTAAAAAAGCTAACATTAGAACAAGCCTATTTATTAATCCCTCTATCAGAGATATTAAATTATCAAAAAAATTGAATGTAGATTGTGTTGAAATACATACTGGAAAAATTTCAAATTTAGTAAAGTTAAAAAAAAGTTATATTCTTGAGCTAAATAGAATTAAAGAAACCTCTAAACTTGCGAATAAACTTGATATTGAAGTTCACGCTGGACACGGTCTTGATTATAAAACAACACAACTACTTACTAAGATTAAAGAGATTCAAGAATTTAATATAGGGCATTTTATAATAGGGGAATCAATTTTTTTGGGACTTAAAAAAGTTATAAAAAAGTTTAAAAAGATTATAAGAAATTAATAAATGAAAATTCTTGGCGTCGGTGTGGATATTATAGAAAACAAAAGAATTCAAAAAGCTATTAAAAGTAATGGTTTTAGAAATAGAGTTTTTAGTAAGAATGAGTTAAAACAATCACATCTATCAAAAAATAAAGGTAATTACTTTTCAAAAAGATTCGCAGCTAAAGAAGCTTTGGCCAAAGCTTTGGGTACTGGAATTAGAAGAAATTTACACTTAAAAGATATTGAGATAGCAAATAATAAAATAGGTAAACCTTATTATAAGAAGAACAAAAAAATTGCAGAAATGGTTAAAAAGAATTTTAAAGTTAAGAATTTTAATTTTTTTCTTTCTATATCAGATGAAAAAGATTACTCGACAGCTTTTGCAATAATTCAGTCAATATGAAAATAAACAAGAATTTTTTTTCAGAAAATCTAAAAACTTTATTTTATGCTTTTATAATTGCAATTATTATCAGATCTTTATTTATTCAACCATTTTATATTCCATCATCATCGATGGAACCTACATTACTTGTAGGCGATAGGCTATTTGTAACAAAGTATTCTTATGGTTATAGTAAACACTCATTTCCGTTCAGTCCTCCGATATTAAATGATAGAATTATGTTCAGTTCACCAAAAAGAGGTGATGTAATAGTTTTTAAAACTCCTGCAGATAATAGAACAGATTATATTAAAAGATTAGTAGGTCTACCTGGAGATAAAATACAATTTATAGATTCAAATTTATATCTTAATAGCAGTGAATTAATTAAATCAAAAATTTCAAATAAAATTAAAATTTTTTGTGGCAACAGATCAATTGATATTTATAAATATGAGGAAAAACTACCTAATGGAAAAAAATTTCACACTGTTTATTTAAAGGATTATTCATACCAAAATTCTGATGTATTTAATGTACCAGAAAATCATTATTTTTTTTTAGGAGACAATAGAGATTGCTCAAAAGATAGTAGGTTTTTATCTAGCGTAGGCTATGTGCATAAAGATAATTTAGTTGGCAAGGCTAGATTTATCTTTTTTTCATCAGATAAAAAAATTGGAAATTTTTTTCAATTTTGGAAATGGAACAAATCGATAAGATTTAATAGAACTTTTAAAATGATTAATTAATGAAAGTTAATTTTAAAAATTTAGAAAAAAAAATTAGAATTAAATTTAAAAATATTGATTTAATGACTCAATCTCTTACTCACAAAAGCTTTGATTCTATAAAAAATAATGAAAAATTAGAATTTTTAGGTGATAGAGTTCTTGGTTTAGTAATTGCTAAAAAACTTTTAGAAATATATCCACATGAAAGAGAAGGAGTTTTAGATAAAAAATTTGCATCTTTAGTAAATAAAAATACTTGCTTAGAAATAGCCAAAAAAATTAATTTAGATAAATATATCTTAACGTTTAACTCACATAATAAGAAAATAAAAATTGAAGATAAAATAATTTCTGATTGTTGTGAGGCTTTAATTGGTGCAATATACTTAGATAAAGGATTAAATTCAGTTGAAAAGGTGATAATTAATTTATGGGACAATCATATTAAAAAAAGTGTGGTTACTGAGATTGATGCTAAAACAAAATTACAAGAACTATCTTTAAAGAAATATAAAATGTTGCCCACTTATAAATTATTTTCAAATACAGGTCCACGTCATAAGCCACTATTTAAGATTGGAGTTAAATTGATGAATACAAAATATTTTATATCCTCAGGTAAATCTAAAAAAGACGCTGAGCAAAAGGCTGCTCTTGAGTGCTTAAAAACACAAAAATTATAAATAATGAATTGGATAGATGAATGTTTTTTGATTAGTAAAAGCAGATATGGTGAAAATTCTCTTATTACTGAAATGTATACAAAAAAAAGAGGTAAAATTTCAGGTTTAATCTTTGGAGGAACCTCTAAAAAGATAAAAAACTATTTACAAATCGGAAATAAATTACATGTAAACTATAATTCTAAAAACGATAATAAAATTGGTTATTTTAAAGTAGAAATCATAAAAGCCCATTCTCCTCTCTATTTTGATCATAATCAAAACTATCATGTATTACATCAGCTATTAATCTAATCAAAATTTTATCTGCAGAGTCTCAATCAAATATAAAAGTGTATAATCTAATTGAAAAACTTTATATAATTTTAACAAAAGATGAATGGCTCAAGGAATATATTTTTTGGGAATTAGAGTTACTTAAATTACTTGGATATGATCTTGAATTGGAGAATATTGTTGAAAAGAATATTGAAAAAAATCATACAGTTTACTTTGTTAGCTCTTCCAATGAAAAAAAATATGTACCTAATTTTTTAATAGAAAAAAGTTTAAAAGTTAATGATATTAAAATATTGTTAAGTGGATTAAAACTTGTTGGTGATTTTCTTGATAAAACGATTTTAAAACCAAATAACTTAAGTTATCCTAACAGTAGAGTTTTATTTATAAACTCTTTGTAACTTAATACTTTAAAATTTCATCAATTCTATCAGCATAATAACTTACAATTGCATTTGCTCCAGCTCTTTTAAATCCAACTAAACTCTCGAAGATAGCATGTTTATCAATTAATTTTTTTTGAATCGCACTTGAAATTAAGCTGTATTCTCCAGATACCTGATATGCAAATACAGGTATTTTAAATTTTTCTTTTATTGATTTAATAATATCTAAGTAAGGCAACCCTGGTTTGACCATTATCATATCAGCACCTTCTTTAATATCTAAGGCAATTTCTCTTAAAGCTTCATCACTATTTCTAAAATCCATTTGGTAAGTTTTCTTATCTCCTTTAAGAGATTTTTTTGAACCAACTGCATCCCTAAATGGCCCATAAAAACTTGAAGCATATTTTGCTGCATAGGATAAAATTTGAACATCTTTATAATTTGAATTTTCTAATGCAATTCTGATCTTGCCTATTCTACCATCCATCATATCAGAGGGCGCTAACACATCACAACCCATTTCAGCTTGTAGCAATGATTGATTTATTAAAACTTCTATCGTTTCGTCATTAATAATCTGATTTGATTTGATTAATCCATCATGACCATGTGATGTATATGGGTCTAATGCCACATCACACATTATGCCAATTTGATTTTTATATTTTTTTTTAATTTCTAATATAGCCTTACACACCAAATTATTCTCATTTAACGCCTCTGTACCCATTTCATTTTTCAAATTTTTTTTAATTTTTGGAAATAGTGCAACCATGGGTATTTCTTTTTTAACAGCTCTATCGACAACTTGAGCTAATCTATCTATTGTATATCTGTAAACACCAGGCATTGAAGCTATTTGTTCTCTTTTATTTAACCCATCAATTATAAAAATCGGCAATATAAAGTCACTTGCACTTAATGTATTCTCTTGAATAAGCCTTCTAGACCAAGACTCTTTTCTACTTCTTCTTAGTCTTAAGTTAGGATATTTACCAGTAATCATGTTTTAATTCTCTTTATTAATGCGACAAAAGTATTATACAAATATATGTTAAAATAAGTACAAAACAATTTCGATGAGTATAGATAACACAAAAGTCATAAACCTAAACATTAAAAAAGAAGATAGAGTTTTAAATTTTAGTGATTTTCAAAAACAAAATATTAAATTTGACATTTTAAAGTTACAGGAAGCTTATAAGCAAATAACACAAACGAAAAAATTTGATGATGGTGGTGGTGTAACTCATTTTGGAGCAATTTCTTTAACACAAATACCTGGTGATCCTGATTCAATTAAAGGTAATAAAGCTAGGGGTGTTTATTGGACGAAACCTGACAAATCTGGAAAAGAAGTTTCAAGAGATATTAGAATTGATGAAAGTGCCTATTCAGAATTTATTAGAGATTATGAAAATACATATTTTAAGGAGGTATTTGATATTTTATCATCAAAATATAAGTTAGGACGTGTAAGAATTTTATTAAAAGAACCAAGATCAACATTAAGTTGGCATAGAGATCCTGAACCAAGATTACATATACCTATAATTACTAATCCGGGGTCAATTATGGTAATAGAGAATGTTGCAAAACATATGCCTGCTGACGGATCAGTTTGGATAACAAATAACACTAAATACCATAATGCTTTTAACGGAGGTGAGGAAAATAGAATTCATCTTGTTGCTTGTGTATTAGATTATAAATTTAATTAATTTTGAAAAAAATTTTTATTTCATCAGATCATGCTGGTTTTAAGTTGAAAGAAGACATAAAGAAGTATTTATCAATGAAAAAATTCGAATTTAATGATCTTGGACCAAATAACGAAGATAAAGTTGATTACCCTGATTATGCACATAAAGTTGCAAATAAAGTAAAAAAAAATAAAGATAATATTGGTATTTTGGTATGTGGATCAGGAACAGGTATGAATATTACAGCAAATAAGCATAAAAATATAAGAGCAGCACAATGTTTTAATTTAAAATCAACTAAATTATCTAGATTGCATAATGATGCAAATATCATTACATTGGGATCAAGATTATTAACTAAAAAAAATGCTTTAAATTGTGTCGGTATTTTTTTAAAAACTAAATTTGAAGGTGGTAGGCACAAAAAAAGGGTAAAAAAAATTTAAATGTCTAGTGAAAATAATTATTTAAATGATCAGTATAAAAGTTTTTTTGAGGATAGTTTATTAAAAACTGACCCAGAATTACACAAAGCTATAAGCGATGAATTAAGAAGACAACAACAACATATAGAATTAATTGCTTCAGAAAATATAGTATCGCAAGCAGTATTAGAGGCTCAAGGTTCAGTATTAACAAATAAATATGCTGAGGGTTATCCTGGCAAAAGATATTACAACGGATGTGAACATGTAGATGTTGCCGAGAATCTTGCTATCGAAAGATTAAAAAAATTGTTTAATTGTAAATTTGCTAATGCTCAACCTCATTCAGGTGCACAAGCTAATGGTGCAGTTTTTTTAGCTTTACTAAAACCAGGTGATACTTTTTTAGGTATGAGTTTAAATTCAGGTGGTCATATTACTCATGGACTAAAAATTTCAATGTCAGGAAAGTGGTTTAATGCAATAAGTTATGATGTAGATAAAGAGTCTGAACTTATTGATTATGATAACGTTGAAAAATTAGCTTTAGAGCATAAACCAAAACTTATTATTGCTGGTGGAAGTGCTTATTCAAGAGTAATAGATTTTAAAAGATTTAGAGAAATTGCAGACAAAGTAGGTGCATATCTAATGGTTGATATGGCGCATTTTTCAGGTTTAGTTGCTGGAAAAGGATATCCAAATCCTTGCGATTATGCGCATGTAGTTACGTCAACAACTCATAAAGTTTTTAGAAGTGCTAGAGGTGGAATTATCCTTACAAATCATGAAGATCTATCAAAAAAATTTAACACAGCTGTTTTTCCAGGTTATCAAGGAGGCCCATTAATGCATGTTATTGCTGCAAAGGCAGCAGGTTTTTTAGAAGCGCTGCGTCCAGAATTTAAAGATTACATTCAAAATGTTTTAGCTAATGCAAAAATTTTATCAGAAACTCTTAAAAATAATGGTTTTAAAATTTATTCTGGAGGTACAGATACTCATTTGATGCTTGTTGATTTAAGACCATACAAAGTTAAAGGTAATGCTGCAGCAGAAAGTTTGTCAAGAGCAAATATAACATGTAATAAAAATGGAATTCCTTTTGATACTGAAAAACCAATGATTACATCTGGTATAAGGTTAGGAACACAAGCAGCTACAACTCGTGGATTTGGACTAAATGAATTCAAAACAGTAGGTGAGTTAATAACAAAAACAATTAAAGGGTTGTCAGAAAACCCAGATGACAATAGCAAAATTGAAGAAGAAGTAAGAAATGAAGTCATAAGTTTGACCCATTCATTTCCTATATATAAAAATCTTTCTTAAATGATTTGTCCCTGTGAAAAAAAAGGTGAAACATCTGTCGTAGACTCACGCCCCACTGAAGATGGAACAGCTATAAGAAGAAGACGTCTTTGTGCTTGTGGTGAAAGATTTACAACATTTGAAAGAATACAAATTAGAGAATTGATGGTTATTAAAAAGAATGGCAGAAAATCAGTTTTTGATAGAGATAAATTGTCAAAATCTGTTTATATAGCCTTAAAAAAAAGGCCAATAGATACGGAGACAGCAGAAAAATTTATTAGCAAGATTACAAGAGCACTTGAGGAATTAGGACAAAATGAAATTTCCACTAATACAATTGGAACAATGTTAATGGAAGGATTAAAAGATTTAGATCCAGTTGCATATGTACGTTTTGCATCTGTTTATCGTAACTTTAGAGAAGAAAAAGATTTTGTACAATTCGTGGACAAAATAGATGTCTACAAAAAAAGATAAATTTTCATTTAAAGATAAATTTTATATGGAACTTGCTCTAGACTTGGCAAAAGCTAGAGAAGGACTTACGGGTCAAAATCCATCTGTTGGATGTGTAATAGTTAAAAAAGATGAAATTATTTCTATTGGACAAACGTCATTCAATGGAAGACCACATGCTGAAACTAATGCAATTAAAAACACTACTGAGGATCTTAAAGGATCAAAAATGTATGTTACGTTAGAACCTTGTTCTCATCATGGAGTGACACCACCTTGTACAAGTTCAATAATTAAATCAAAAATAAGTGAAGTGATTTATTCTGTCATTGATGTTGATAAAAGAGTAAAGGATAAAACATTTAAAATACTTGAAACAAGAAATATTAATGTTAAAAAAGGAGTATTAAAAGATAAAGTAAATCACTTTTATCTTCCTTATTTTTTTAATAGAAAGAATAAATTACCTTACGTTAGTGGTAAATTAGCAGTAGCAAAAAATCATATAATCTTTAGTAAGAATAAAAGGAAGATTACTAATTCAAGATCTGATAAATTTACACACTTTTTAAGATATAAAAATGATTCCATATTGATATCATATAAAACATTAAATAAAGATAATCCTAAATTAAACTGTAGATTGAAAAATATGGAAAAATTTTCTCCAAAAAGAATTATTTTAGATAATAAATTAAGAACTAATACAAATAGCTATTTATTTAAAACTGCTAATAAAGATAACACTATTATTTTTTATAATGAGGCTGATAAATCAAAAATTTTAGAATTTAAAAAAAGGAAAATTGAAATTATCAAGTCAAAAATCGATACTAAAAAAAGATTTGATTTAAAAGTAATCCTAAAAAGACTTTATAAACTAGGATGTAGAAATATTTTAGTCGAAGGTGGGAATGAACTTACTAAAAATTTTCTAAATAAAAAAATTTTTAATTTATTCTATCTATTTCAAAGTCCTAAAAAATTATCAAAATTAACAGAATTTAAAGAATTTAATGGTTTTAATATTATAAAACGGAATTATAAAAACAAAGTAAAAATTAATTCTAATTTAGGAAAAGACACAATAACATTATATAAAAAATAATATGTTTAACGGGATTATATATAACCAAGGGATTGTTACTAAGATTGTAAAAAGACCCAAGGGACATAATATTTTTATTAAGAGTAACCTTAAGTTAAGCAATAAAGATATAGGTCTTTCTGTTGCTTGTGATGGTGTTTGTCTAACTTTAATTTCTTTCAAAACTAAAATAATGGAGTTTTATCTATCAAAAGAAACCATTGTTAGATCTAAATTTAAATTCTTAAAATTAAAAGATATTATAAATTTAGAATTACCACTAAAATATGGAACTAAAATTTCAGGACATATATGTCAAGGCCATGTAGATACAGTAGGTAAAGTTTCTTATATTAAAATGATTGATAAATCATACCTTTTTGATTTTGAAATATCCAAAAAAGAAAAAAAACATTTAATTGAAAAAGCATCAATATGTGTAAATGGTGTTTCTTTGACAATATCAAAGGTTTCAAAAAAAGGTTTTCAAATTTGGGTAATCCCCCACACCTACAAAGAAACTAACTTATCTAGACTAATGAAAAATAGTTTAGTAAATATAGAGATAGATATCCTATCTAAATACGTTAGAAATTATTTTAATGAAAAAAAATAATTTTACTTCTATAGAAAATATCATAAAAGTTGCCAAAACGGGCGGCATGTTCATTCTAGTCGATGACGAAAAAAGAGAGAATGAGGGAGATTTAATTATTTCAACGTCAGACTCTAATTCAAAAAATATTAATTTTATGGCAAAGTATGGACGTGGATTGATATGCCTTGCTTTAGATAGTGTTCAAGCAAAAAAATTAAATTTATCTTTAATGTCTCCAATTAATCAATCTAGAAATAAAACTGCATTTACAATTTCAATTGAGGCCAAGAAGGGAATAACTACTGGTATTTCAGCCAAAGATAGAGCAAGAACGATTAAAGTAGCTTCCAAAAAAAATGTAAAAAAAAATGAAATTGTTTCACCAGGTCATGTGTTTCCAATTATTGCTAAAGATGGTGGAGTTTTAGTAAGAGCTGGCCATACCGAAGCTTCTGTTGATATATCTAGATTAGCTAAAAAAAATAACTCTGCAGTCATTTGTGAAATTATGAATGAAAATGGTAGTATGGCAAAAGGAAAGGATTTATTTAATTTTGCTGAAAAACATAATCTTAAAATAGGTAAAATCGAGGATTTAATTGCTTACAGACTAAAAAAAGAAAAATTAATAAGATTAAAAAAACAAAGTGATATTGATGTTAGAGATCAAAAATTTAAGATTAGAATTTATGAAAATTTATTAGATGGTTCAGAGCATTTTGCTTTAATAAAAGGTAATATCAAAAAGGGTATAATGCCCAGAGTTAGAGTTATTTCTTCAAATGTTGTACAGAATTATTTGATTAATCATCAATTGCCAAATTCTTTTACTAAAACACTTAACTATTTCAAAAAATTTAGTAATTGTGTTTTAGTATTTATTAAAGATACCAACCTTAAATCAGTAACTCAAACACTAAAAGATTATAAGAATAAAGATTTTTATAAAAGAGGTAATGATAGACTTATTAGAAATTATGGTATCGGAGCACAAATAATTAAAGATTTAAAAATTAAAAATATGATATTAATTACAAAGTCTCCTAAAAAAGTTATTGGTTTAGACGGATATGGTATAAAGATTAAAAAACAAGAATTAATTTAATGAAAAAGAAATACTTAATAGTTATTGCAAATTATTATGAAGATATTTCAAAAGGTCTTCTTGATAGTTCGTTAAAACTAATCCCAAAATCAAATATAATAAAGATTATAAATGTTCCAGGTGTATTTGAGATACCTGTGACCATTTCAAAGAATATAAAAAAATATGATGCTTTTTTAGCTTTAGGCTGTGTTATTAAAGGCGAAACACCACACTTTGACTTTATATCTCAAGCATCAACTAATGCATTAATGGATTTATCAATTAATAACAAGAAACCTATTGGAAATGGAATAATAACTTGTTTAAATATGCGTCAAGCTATAGCAAGAAAAAAAAAGGGTGCGGAAGCTGCTAAAGCTGTAATTTCAATTTTATCTCAAAAATGAACAATTATAGTGGTTCTAATAATAATCCAAGGGTAATTATAATTCAAAAATTGTATGGGAAATTTATTAATGAAGATAATCATTTAGATTTTCCAAAACACAGGTTTAAAAAATTTATAAAGGATATTGTATTAGGAACAATAGAAAGAAATGAAGTAATTCTTACTGAATTAGAAACTAAACTTGGAGATAAAATTATTTTTGATAATCTTGATAAAGTTTTTCAAATAATAATCAAAGCAGCAACTTATGAATTTCTTTATAAACCAAGTGTATCAATAAATATTATTATTAAAGAATATTTAGACTCATCAAATTTTTTCTTAAATAATGATCAAACAAAATATCTTAATGCTTTATTAGATAATATTGGAAAGAAATTAAGATCAAAAAATGTATGAATTTGAATTAATAAAACAGTATTTTTCAAAAATTTCTAAAAATAATAAAGCTGCATTAAATTTAAATGATGATGTTTTCTTTGATAAAAGGAAAGGAATAGTAATTTCCGTCGACACTTATAATGAAGGTTATCATTTTATAGATTTTAAAAGACCTGATTTAGTAATAAAAAAAATAATTAGATCATCTATCTCTGATTTAGTATGTAAGGGAGTAAAACCTAAATTTTATTTTATATCTGGATCAGGAAATAAGAGTACATTTTCAAAAAGAAATTTATCTAGCATTTCTAAATCTCTTTTTCATGAACAAAAAAAATATGGTATTTTTTTATGTGGCGGTGATACTACATTTTCAAATAAGCTTAGTTTTTCAATAACATCAGTCGGTTATTCAAAAAAAATTGTTTATAGAAATCAATGTAAATTAAATGATGATATTTATGTGACAGGAAATTTAGGTGATAGTTATTTAGGTCTACAAATTTTAAAAAAAAAGATAAAATTTTCAAATAGAATTAATAATTATTTTATAAATAAGTATTATCAACCCACAATTCAAATATCTCTTGTTGAGAAAATTGTAAATTTTGCTAATACTTCAATTGATGTTTCAGATGGTTTAATTTCTGATTTAGAAAAAATGATGAATAATCAAAATTATTCATATGAAATAGATGAGGATAAGATTCCAATTTCAAAAAATTTGTCAAAAATAATTACAACTCGAAAATTTAAGAAATATAAATTTATATCAAATGGTGATGATTATCAGATATTATTTACTGCTAGACCAAATAAGTCTAGAATCATTGAGGATACTTCAAAAAATATTGGAGTTAAAATAACAAAAATTGGAAAAATAATCTCAGGAAATAGAAAATCACGTTTAACTGATCAAAAAGGTAAGCAAATACTTATTAAAAACAAAGGATATATTCATCAATTTTAGAACTTAATTATTGTCTTTTTTAGCTTTTTTTGTATTGTCCGGGCTTAAAATTTAATAATTAATAACCTTAAGGTTTATATGAACACATCAATCGAAACTATTCTTTTATACACAATAGCTGCTGGTTTTCTATCCATAGTTTATGGATTTTTTACAGGTAAAAATATTTTAAACTCAAGTTCCGGTAATGCGAAAATGAAAGACATTGCATCGGCAATTCAAATTGGTGCAAAAGCTTACCTCGCAAGGCAGTATAAAACTATTGGTATTGTAGGTGTTGTGGTTTTAGTTATTGTAAGTATTGCATTTAGTCCTTTAGTAGGTCTTGGTTATCTTATCGGTGCAGCATTATCTGGTATTGCAGGATATGTTGGTATGCTCGTTTCAGTCGAGGCTAATGTAAGAACAGCAGAGGCATCTAGAAAAGGTCTGGCACAAGGACTATCTGTTGCATTTAAGTCTGGTGCAGTTACTGGTATGCTAGTTGCAGGTTTAGCATTACTTTCTATTGCTGTTTACTATTATTTTCTTTTAAAAAATCAAGTTGATGAAAGAGAGATTGTTAATGCTCTTGTCGCTTTAGGTTTTGGAGCATCCTTGATTTCGATATTTGCCAGACTAGGTGGTGGAATATTTACGAAAGGTGCTGATGTAGGTGCTGATTTAGTTGGTAAAGTTGAAGCTGGTATTCCAGAGGATGATCCAAGGAATCCTGCAGTAATTGCTGATAATGTGGGAGATAACGTTGGAGATTGTGCTGGTATGGCTGCTGATTTATTTGAAACATACGCTGTAACTATTGTTGCAACTATGGTCCTATCATCAATATTTTTTTATGGTGATCTAAATATGATGATTTATCCACTTACAATTGGAGGTGCTTGTATTTTGACATCTATTGTTGGAACTTTTTTTGTAAAACTAGGAAATGATAAAAATGTAATGAATGCCCTATATAAAGGTTTTATAGTTTCTGCATTAGCATCGTTAGTTATTTTATATCCTGTTACAGATTATGTGATTGGATTTAGTAACAATTATACAGTTAATGATAAAACCTTTACTGGTTTAGATTTATACTACTGTGGTGTAATAGGTTTAATCATTACTGGTTTATTAATTTGGATAACTGAATATTACACTGGTACTAATTATAGACCAGTTAAATCTGTCGCCGCATCTTCAACAACAGGACATGGAACAAATGTTATTCAAGGATTAGCAGTTTCAATGGAAGCAACAGCAATTCCGGCATTAATAATTGTTACTGGTATCTTGGTCACTAATTCAATTGCAGGATTGTTTGGAATTGCTATTGCAGTGACAACTATGCTTGCATTAGCAGGTATGGTAGTTGCTCTAGATGCTTATGGTCCAGTAACTGATAATGCTGGTGGTATAGCTGAAATGTCAAACATGGATAAAAAAGTAAGAAAAACTACTGATGCTTTAGATGCAGTAGGTAATACAACTAAAGCCGTTACCAAAGGTTATGCGATTGGTTCAGCAGGTTTAGGAGCCCTAGTTCTATTTGCAGCTTATGTTGAAGATATAAAACATTTTTCAAAAGTTACAGGATCGAAATTAGAGGGAATAGTCGTAACATTTGATCTTTCAAATCCTTATGTAGTAGTTGGATTATTAGTAGGCGGAATGTTACCATATTTATTTGGCTCAATGGGGATGCAGGCTGTTGGAAGAGCAGGTGGAGCTGTTGTAGTCGAAGTTAGAAGGCAATTTAAAAAATTTCCTGGTATAATGAAAAGAAAACAAAAACCTGACTACGCAAAATTAGTTGACTTGTTAACAGTAGCAGCAATCAAAGAAATGATTATACCATCACTATTACCAGTATTATCACCAGTAGTTTTATATTTTATTATCCTTGCAATAGGAGGTCAAGTTGCAGCACTCGCAGCTGTTGGTGCAATGTTACTTGGGGTAATTATTACTGGGCTTTTTGTTGCTGTTTCTATGACTGCTGGCGGTGGTGCTTGGGATAACGCTAAAAAATTTATAGAAGATGGTAATCATGGAGGAAAAGGATCTGAAGCTCATAAAGCAGCTGTGACAGGCGATACTGTTGGTGACCCTTATAAGGACACAGCTGGTCCTGCAGTTAATCCGATGATTAAAATTACAAATATTGTAGCTTTGTTATTATTAGCTGTTATCGCCGGTTAGCTTCTCTTCTTTTTTTGGCCCTTTGACCAAGAGGGTCATTGATTTTTTGTCTCATACTAGACAAAAAGTCATAAATAAATGCTTTTTTAGAAAAACCTGTTTCTGTTGTAGCACTAACAATTTTTACTTTATTCATATCTTTTTCTTTAAAAAAATCCTTTTTTTTAAGTATCCCATATTTATCTATTTCTAATACTAAAACATCATTTTTATATATTTTCATTTTACCTAAATTTTTAATATTTGATTGTGTTTGTTTTCTTTCAATATAGATCCAAACATCATTATTAAATTTACTTGTTGTCGAGGGATATCCCAGAATTTTCCTGATATCATTTTTATTTGACTTATTTATGAATAGAGACTCTTGTTTTTTTTCTAAGAATGGAACCCCATGATGTTTAACAACTTTTTTAAATGAACAATTTGTTATTATCAATGAAAATAAAATGATATATAATATTTTATACATGAGCAATGAATTACTCAATATTTATAATAATTTGATTAATTATACTAGAAATAAAGATTTGTATATTTCTTTGGATCGTGAAGACAATTTTTCTGATAGGTTAACTTTATTTCTTCTTCATTTTTCTTTTTTTTTAAAAAACTATAAAAATGAGGAAAATAGGTTACTTTTACAAAAAATCTATGATTTTAATTTTAGGCAATTAGAGTTATCAATAAGAGAAATTGGCTATGGCGATCAATCAATAAATAAAAAAATGAAAGATTATATTAATTTATTTCATTCCATGGTTTCAGAAATTCATTTTTGGGACAAATTGACAAAAACTGAAAAGTTAGAAAAGTTTTCTTATTTTTTGAGTGATTTTAATAAAATTGATCATTTACTTGATTATTTTGAACAATTTAATGATAAATTATCGAAAAAAACTTTGAATTCTTTTATAAAAAGTGTACATAAACCATAATTATGGCAGTTCCAAAACGAAAACAAACACCTTCAAGAACAGGGATGAGAAGAGCTCAGACCATGAGATTTTCTACTAAAAATATAGTTGAGGATAAAAAGTCAGGTGAATATAGACTTTCTCACCATTTAGATTTAAAAACTGGCATGTATAAAGGTAGACAAGTCTTAGACCCAAAAGAATAATAGATATATAATCAACTAATAAATTAAAAATGTCTGATATGATTAAAATTGCAGTTGATGCAATGGGTGGAGAAGGGTCTCCAAAAAAATTATTGATGGTATAATTTTAAATCATCATAAAAATAAAGATAATTTTTTCAAGATATTTGGTGATAAAGAAAAATTATTCAAACTTATAAATAAAAAAATTAGTAAAGAGTATTACGAAATTATTAATACAGAAAATGTAGTAAAAAGTACAGATAGTCCATTAGAGGCAGCAAAAAGAGGTAAAGATACTAGTATGTGGCTTTCAATTGAAAGTGTAAAAAATAAAGAGGCAGATATTGTAATTTCTGCTGGAAATACAGGTGCATTACTAGTTATATCAAAGTTAAATCTAAAGATGATCGAAAATATTGATAAACCTGCTTTATCAGCGTTATGGCCAAATAAAAAAGGAATGAGTGTTGTGTTAGATCTTGGAGCAAACATTGAATGTAATTCAAAAAATTTATTAGATTTTTCAATTATGGGAGCGTCCCTTTATACATCTTTATATCCAAACGAAATGCCGAATGTTGCATTATTAAATATAGGTACAGAAGAATTAAAAGGTAATGAAGTAATTAAAGAAACTTATCAAATTTTAAATGATAAAAATTCTGATAATTTCAATTTTGAGGGCTATATTGAGGGTAATGAATTAATGAATGGAAAAGTGAATGTTATTGTGTCTGATGGATTTACTGGTAATGTTGCTTTAAAAACAGCAGAAGGAACTGCAAATTTTATAATAAATGAACTTAAAAAAACTATGACTGGATCAATATTAGGTAAAATATCATCTTTATTAAACGTATCAAATTTAAGAAAATTTAAAAAAAGGCTAGATCCAAGATTATATAATGGAGCAATTTTTATTGGACTAAACTCTCCTGTGGTTAAAAGTCATGGAGGTACAGATTATATTGGTTTTTCCAATTCATTAGATGTTTGTAATAAAATAGTAAAAGGTAATTTGATTAACAAGATTAAACAAAATATTTAATATAATGAGAATAAACTTAACTAAAAAAGATTTAGTCAATTCAGTTTATATGCAATTAGGATTTTCGAAACAAATTTCAGAAAACTTAATTGATGACCTTTTAACTACTATTTGTAATAATATCAAATTAGAAAAAAAACTTAAACTATCAAAATTTGGGACTTTTACAATTCGTAAAAAAAAATCACGTGTTGGACGAAATCCTAAAACTAAAGAGACTAAATTAATTACTAGTAGAGAAGTTATTTTATTTAAACCAGCTAAGGAGTTCAAAGATTTAGTTAATCTTAAATATAATGAATAAATCTAACGATGCTTATAAAACTATTAGTGAAGTAGTTAAAATATTAAAATTAAAATCAAATAAAAAAGGTGTTTTACCAACTCACACAATAAGATTTTGGGAAAAGCAATTCAAACAAATTAAACCAAAAATATTAAATGCTAATAGAAGATATTATGATGAAAATGATATTAATCTTCTTAAAAAAGTAAAATATCTTCTTAAAGATCAAGGTATGACAATTAATGGAGTTAAAAAGATATTAGATTCCAAAGATTCATTAGAACTTGACGAAACAGCAAATAATTCTATAAAGACTGATAATTTTAAAAATAAATTAATAAATATTTCAAAAATTATAAAAAAACTAAACGATATTAGATAACATGGCTAAAAAAACACACATAAAAGTTAGGTTAGTACCTGAGGCTAAACCTGATAGCTCTTTTTTTTACTATGTAAAAAAGCCTGCGGGTGGAGAAAAAGCAAAAGTTAAACTTTCAGCCAAAAAATACAATCCTGAAACAAGAAAACATGAAATATTTGTTGAAAAAAAACTTCCACCTCATAGTAAATAATTATTTTTTTTTAAAATTTCTTTTCTCATAATTAATGTATGACCAAATCATATTTTTCCAAATTCGGTCAGTTATCCTTGGATCAATTTTATATTTTTTTGATTTTTTTGATATTTTTTTTAAAATAAAACTAATTCTTTTTTTATCAATAATTTCTTTTTTAAATTCTTTTAATTTTAAAACTTCTTCTACTAGATAGGTACGTTTTTTGATTAAAGATAGCAGTTCATTATCTAGTCTATCCAGTTTAATTCTAATTTTATCCAACTTTTTTTTATTTTGTGGCGACATTTAATCTATTGGTTAATCAAATTATTATTATATGTATTAAATATGTTTGTAAACATTGATCACTATAACAAGATGATACGTTTGTGGCTTATTTCAATGTTTTTTATG
>MDTB01008046.1_pt1 | contig 17798 bp, 18 predicted proteins | sample 811161 | NCBI WGS metagenome assembly MDTB01 (sample SAMN05326650, study PRJNA326480) | marine metagenome | isolation source: seawater | place: Mediterranean Sea | collected 2009
ATCTTCAAAATCTTTTATAATTTCGTCATTTTCATAAGGAGCAATATCTTTCAAATTTTCTTTAATAGTTTTACCCGTTACCGTAATACAGTCACCATTGAGTAGCCCTTTTTCTAACAAGCTTTTCATTAAGGGTTGAATCCCTCCTGATGCATTAAGCTCAGACATATAATGAGTTCCAAAAGGTTTTAAGTCAGCCAATACAGGTGTTCTTTTTCCGATTTCAGTGAAATCATCCAAAGTAAGTTTTACGCCAATCGAATGCGCCATGGCTAATAAGTGAAGAACAGCATTTGTTGAACCGCCTAAAGCGATAACAATGGTAATTGCATTTTCGAATGCTTCTCTTGTCATAATATCTGATGGCTTAATATCATTCTCAAGTAAATGCATGATGGCTTTTCCAGCATCTATACAATCTTGATTCTTGAGAGTTGAAACTGCATCCTGACTGCTGCTTCCGGGCAAACTCATTCCAAGGGCCTCAATTGCAGAGGCCATGGTATTTGCAGTATACATACCCCCACATGAACCAGGTCCTTCAACAGAGATTTCTTCAAAATGAATTAATTCATTCTCATTTATTTTGCCTTTAGAAAACTCACCAACTTTTTCTGAAACAGTAACGTAGTCTGTATTTTCTTTACTTGGTTTGATAGATCCTCCATATATAAATATGGAAGGTCTATTTAGCCTTGCTATTCCAATTAAACAACCAGGCATATTTTTATCGCACCCCCCTATGGCTATTAATCCATCATACCCAAGGCAACCAACAACTGTTTCAATTGAATCTGCAATAACTTCTCTTGATACTAATGAGTATTTCATACCCTGGGTGCCCATAGAAATACCATCTGATACTGTTATTGTATTAAAAAGTACTCCTTTGCCACCTGATAAGTTAATAGAATCCTCAACGATTTCTGATAGTTTATTTAAATGCATATTGCATGGAGTTACTTTCGCTCCAGTTGAAGCTACTCCTACTAGAGGCTTTGAAAAGTCTTCGGTTGTGAATCCTACTCCACGCAACATTGAACGAGAAGCAGCCTGATTTGGTCCATCAACTAGCTCTTTTGAATACTTTCTTGTGCTCATTTTTTAAATAATTTTCTCAATCGGATGCGTATCTTAACGCAGCTGAGAGCAATTTTTTAGTATATTTTTCTTTTGGATATTCAAAAACCTCATTTGAAAGGCCAGATTCTACTATTTTTCCATCTTTCATTACAAAAATATAATCTGACATAGACCTAATAACTTTTAAATCGTGACTAATAAAAAGATAGGTTAACTTATACTCATCTTGAATATCTTTTAATAAATTAATTACTTGTATTTGTATTGAACGATCAAGTGCTGAAGTTGGTTCGTCTAAAATCATAAAAGCTGGATTCATTATCAAAGATCTTGCAATAGCGATTCTTTGCCTTTGTCCACCAGAGAATTCATGAGGGTATTTATTTTTTGCATTTAGATCTATGTCTACATCTGAAAGAACTTTATCAATTCTTTTTTGTATTTCTTTCTTTGAGAATTTAAAATGAACGCCCAAACCTTCTCCAACAATCTCTCCAACTGTCATTCTTGGTGATAATGAGCCATAAGGGTCTTGAAAAACTATTTGTATATGCTTTTTAATCTCCTTTGAAGAATCTTTAATTTCTTTACCATTAAAACTAATTCTGCCCTCGAATTTTGTAAGATTTGCAATTGCTTTACCAAGTGTAGATTTTCCAGATCCAGATTCACCAACTAAGCCTATGGTTGTGTTCTCATGTATGTTTAACGAAGTGTCTTTTACAGCGTGGAATCTATTCTTCTTAAAAAAATTTGTCCTAGGCATATCGTAATAAACATTTAGATTATCAATTTCTATAAGGGGTTTATGATTTTTATTAATATCAAGTTTTGGGGTAGGCTCTGCGCTAAGTAGTTTCTGAGTATAGCTATGTTGAGGATCATCAAAAACATTGTCGGTATCTCCACTTTCTACTATTTTACCATTTTGCATTACACAAACCTGATCTGAAAATTCCTTTACTAAGCCTAAATCATGAGTGATGAATAAAATAGACATACCTAATTCTTGTTTTAATTTAGACATAAGGTCGAGTATCTGGGCTTGTATCGTTACATCAAGAGCCGTAGTTGGTTCATCTGCAATTAATAGCTTTGGTTTGTTAACCAAAGCCATAGCTATCATGATCCTTTGCCTTTGACCTCCTGACAATTCATGAGGATAAGAATTGAATCTTCTCTCTACATTATCAATTTCAACCAATTTCATTAGCTCAATTGCCTCTTTTTTTGCTTGATATCTTGAAGCATTAGTATGCAAAAGAACTGATTCTGTTATCTGCTTACCAACTTTATGATATGGATTTAAAGAGGTCATTGGCTCTTGAAAGACCATTGAAATTATATTTCCTCTTATAGATAAGAGTTCCTTCTTTTTTGCATTAATTATCTCTTTACCATTAAATTTAATAGATGAGCCTTTTGCATATGTTGCTTGCGGAACCGGTAAGAGTTGCATGATAGACATAGCCGTAACCGACTTACCTGAGCCAGATTCTCCAACTAGCGCCAGAGTTTTATTCGTTTCAATATCAAAATTGATATCATCTACAGCTCTAAATAAGCCATCTCTAACTTTAAAATCTATTCTTAAGTTCCTTACTTCAACAATATTTTTCATAATATTTCTTTATATTCTGCTAAAAAATCATTTACTGCTAATTTTGCAGCTTTTAACCGAGTCATTGATGCAAAGCCATGAAACAATGATGGGTAATGTAATTGTTTCACAGAAGTACCACTTTCATGAAGTAAAAAAGCATAATTTTCTGCTTCATCCGATAAGGGATCAAATCCAGCAGTAACTATAATTGTTTCTGGTATTTGCGATTTTTCTTTATACAGCAACAGATCATATGTATTTTGTGACCTGTCTGAAGAGTTTGATTCAAACTTTTGCCAAAACCAAAGCATTGCTTTTTTTGTTAGTAAATAGTTCTCTTTAAATAATTCATGTGACTCATAATCACAACTTGGATCGCACATTGGGTAGATCAAAAACTGACTATGAACATTTTCTTTATTTTCATTTGCTAATTGGTGAGTTATAGAAGCAGCAAGATGAGCTCCTGCGCTATCTCCACACAAGCTAATATTTTTAATATCTATTCCCCTACTCATTAACCAATCTATAGCAATGAGCCCTTCATTTAATGCGTGTGGGTATTTATATTCGGGTGACAAGGAATAGTCTAATGAGAAAATTTTTGTTCTTAACTTCTCAGAGAAATATGCAACAGTGTCATCATGAGTTTCGATAGAATTTAATACGTAGCCTCCTCCATGAAAAAACAAAATAACATTATTATTATCGGTTTTATATGGCATGTATTCTCTGATCTTTATATTATTATTTTCCCCAATAAAATAATCTTTTCTTTCTACAATTTTTTTTGTTTTTTTAGATAAAATTAAATTCTTTCTTTTTCGCTCAATCACATCTCTTATTTCAGAAATATCTTCATCGAGTACCTCATGAATATCAAATTTGGGAATTAAAGATAAGAAAATTTTAGATTGCATATCAAAAAAGAATTTTCTCTTCTCGTCTTTATTAAAAAAAAAGATAACGTTTAAGAACCAAACCGGTATTAAGAAAAAAAGATTAATAAAAAAATTTCTAAGCATATTCAAATAATTATAATCAAAGTATCACTTCACATTGTATTTCGTGAAGTTTATCCTACATAGTCATGAAAAAGATATTCTTTATATTTATTATAGTTGTACATAGTTTTGAAATGTTGGGTGGAAATAATTTTATATTTCCAGAGAATGATAATGAAGTAGTGCCGGCGAAAGAGGCATTTAGTTTAGACATAATAAAAGAAAATGACGCAATCACAGCAACATGGAATATTAAAGAAGACTGCTATATTTATCTAGATTCAGTATCTGTAGCAAAAGAAGGCAGTAAAATTAAATTCAAAAGGCTTGAAGGAGACTCTCTAGATTACAGGGACGAATTCTTTGGAGAAACCAAGATAATAAAAGATATTTTAAAAATCTCTTTTGAATATAGTCCTGAAGATAAAGGAATAAAGATATCCTACCAAGGATGTTCTGAAAAAGGTTTTTGTTACCCAGTACAAGTTTTAAGTATCAACTAAAATCTTATAATTTATTTTAAAATCTGTTAAAATCTTTTAAATGAAACTATTAGTTTTAAATGGTCCCAATCTAAATCTTCTTGGCCTAAGAGAGGAAGACATTTATGGCTCTGAATCTCTGGAAGATATTGAGGCCAGGCTAAAAATTATTGCTTCTGAAAATGGTTGTGAAATAGATTTTTATCAAAGCAATGCAGAGCATAAACTGATAGATGCAATCCAAAACTCCTTTCATAAAAGTGTAGACGCAATTATTTTTAATCCTGCAGGTTATACACACACGAGTGTTGCCCTAAGAGATGCACTATTGGCAGTAAAAATCCCATTTTTTGAAGTTCATATCTCTGATATTGACTCAAGAGAAGACTTCAGAAAAAAATCATATTTTAGTGATATAGCTAAAAAAGTGTTTAGTGGCTACGGAGTAAAGGGATATGAACTTGCTTTAAATGAAGCATTAAATTTAAATAGGTAAAATTATGGATATTAGAAAAATTAAAACACTTATCGAAATGTTAGAAGAGTCAAATCTAAAAGAAATTGAGGTAAGTCAAGGAGATGAATCTGTAAGAATATCTAAGCAATCTGATGAAGTTAAAATTGTTAAAGATAGTGATACCAAAAATAATTCGAATTAGACATAAGCGAAATTTAGCAACATCAAAAAAATAAAATTACAAATGAGTTTAAATTACAACCCACAATTAATTGAAAGAAATATTCAAGAAAAATGGGACAAAGAAAGTAGATATGTTTCTAAGATAGACGGAAGAGAAAAATATTATTGTTTATCGATGTTTCCATATCCTTCAGGAAAACTTCATATGGGACACGTTAGAAACTACACCATTGGAGATGTAATTTCTAGATATAAGAGGATGCGTAATTTTAATGTATTTCAGCCGATGGGCTGGGACGCATTTGGATTGCCAGCAGAAAATGCAGCTATAGCGAACAAGGTCAGTCCAAAAGATTGGACAAATCAAAATATAGAAAATATGAAAAGTCAGCTTAAATCTCTTGGATTAAGTTATGACTGGTCAAAAGAACTGAGAACTTGTGAACCTAGTTATTATAAATGGGAACAACTTTTATTTAAAAAATTATATGATGCTGGATTAGTTTATCGAAAAAAGTCGATGGTTAACTGGGATCCTGTTGATGAAACAGTTTTAGCAAATGAACAAGTCATTGATGGAAAGGGATGGAGGTCTGGGGCGCAAATAGAAATCAAAGAAATTGATCAGTGGTTTATAAAAATCACTAATTATGCTGAGGAACTTCTTGATTCATTGGATAATCTTGATTGGCCAGAAAATGTAAAAACAATGCAAAAAAATTGGATTGGAAAGTCATATGGAGCTGAAATTAAATATAAGATTGAGAATTCTGAAGACTTTCTAACAACTTTCTCTACAAGGCCAGATACTATATTTGGAGTTTCATTCTTAGCTATTTCTCCAAATCATAGCCTGGCTGTTAGTTTGGCAAATAGTAATGAGGAAATTTTTAAATTTTTAGAAAAATGTAAAGAAATGAAGACTGCAGAAGCAGATATTTCTAAAGCAGATAAATTGGGCATAGATACAAATTTAAAGGTTATTCACCCCTTAACAGGTAAAAAAATTCCTGTATGGATCGGAAATTTTGTTTTGTTAGATTATGGAACTGGAGTGGTTATGGGAGTTCCTGCTCACGATGTTAGAGATCATGAATTTGCAATTAAATACAATTTAGATATCAAGCAAGTGATTGAAACTGATAAAGATGAGCTACCGATTTTAGAAAAAGGCGTGCTTATAAATTCAAAAATCTTTGACGGCATGAAGTCAGATAGTGCAACAGCTCAAATAATAAGTGAGCTTATAAAATTAAAATTAGGTGAAGAATTAATTCAGTTTAGGTTGAGGGATTGGGGTGTTAGCAGACAAAGATACTGGGGTTGTCCTATTCCTGTTCAATACAAAGACGGCGTGCCAAATGTAATAGATGAAAAAGATATGCCTGTTGAGCTACCAGAATTGAATAAAGATGAGTCTCCAACTCCTCTTAGTCAAAATAAAGAATTTTTAGAAATTAATGAGAGTCTTAAGAGGGAGAGTGATACTTTTGATACTTTTATGGATTCATCTTGGTATTATGCGCGATTTACATCAGCTAATAATGATGATGAAGTTTTTGATGAAAACACCCGATATTGGCTGCCGGTAGATCTTTATATTGGCGGAATTGAACACGCTATATTGCATCTTTTATATTCAAGATTTTTTCATAAGGCTTTGAGAGATATTGGCTTGGTTATGGGAGATGAGCCATTTAAGAGACTATTAACTCAAGGCATGGTATTAAAAGATGGGGCAAAAATGTCCAAATCAAAAGGAAATACAGTTGATCCACAGCCATATATAGAAAAATATGGTGCTGATACGGTCAGACTTTATATGATGTTTACATCCCCTCCAGAACAAAGTCTTGAGTGGAGTGAATCTTCTGTAGAGGGGTCTGCAAGATTTCTAAAAAAAGTATGGAATTTAATACATGAAAGAGAGTATAAAAAACTTGATGATCAATTTGATTTTTCCAAAGATGAACTTGCTTTAAGAAGAAAGACTCATGCAACATTAAAAAAAGTCGAGAATGACTATGAAGTAAGGTTTTCTTTTAATACGGCGATCGCAGGAATAATGGAATTGCTGAATTCAATACCTGAAGACTTCAAAGATGCTAAAGCTTCTGATTCAAAAAAATACTGCCTTAATGAAGCTATATTATTTATATTGCAAATGCTGTCTCCAATTGCGCCCCATATATGTGAACATTTATGGAAAAGTTTTTATGGAGCAGAGTCCGATATCGAAGCTTCATGGCCAAAAATAAACGAGAATCTTTTAGAAGTCGAAGAATTCGAGTTAATCATTCAGGTTAATGGCAAAGTAAGAGGTAAAGTAAATATTGATAAGAGCACTGAACAAGATGAAATTGAAAAAGTTGCATTAAATGTTGAAAATGTAATGAACTTCATAAGCACCTCAGAAATCAAGAAAACTATTTATATTGAAAATAAGTTGATTAATTTTGTAATCTGATCTTATTGTTATTTTCTAATATACTTGTCACTAAATGAGAAAAAAAATAAACCTTCGTATCTTTTTAATAATATTTATTTTTGTTCAAAGTTGCGAATTAAATCAGTTTGAACAAGCAAAAATAAGTAGTAATAGTTACTTGCTTATTTTTGATTCTAGCATTCCTACCTCATTTCAAACTAAATTGAATTCAATATTCAAATTAAAAAATGATGATCAGAATAAAAGCATCCAAATTAAAATAAATAATTATGTTTTCAAAAAATATGACATTTATTCAGGCAACTCATTAAGGGCATTAGAAAGCGAGGCTAAATCATCAATAAGAATATCAATAGATGGTGATAAGGTTATAAATAAGACATTAATGAGCATGAAAAGATTTAGTTCAATTGAGTTAAATCCTTTAGCTGAACAGGAAATGATGTATTTTATTGAAAATGAGTTACTTGAAGATCTGTTAAATCAAATAACTTTAGAGGTGAATGTAATTGATATGTGATGCTGGTTCTTTAAAAAAATATGTAGATAAATCTCATAAAATATTCTTCATTTTTGGTCCAGAGGTTGTTTTAAGAAATAGCTCCATAGACCAAATTAATAAATTCCATTTTGAGAAGGGATTTACTGAAAAAAAAACTATTTTTGAAAAAGATTTTAAGAGCATAGAAAAAATAATAATTGAGAATGCTGGTGGATCATTATTTGGCTCAAAAACCATAATTGAAATATTTCATAACGGTGGGAAGATTCCTAAAGAGATAACAAATATTTTTGAAATTTCAAATATAGAAAAGATGGATAACATCATTATTGTTTTGAGATCAGTATTGGAAAAAATTAACCAATCAACAAAATGGGTTAAGAAGATGAATGACTCAGCGTTAATAATTCAGTGCTCCAAGTTAAAATCTTTCGAAGAAAAAATATGGGTCAAGAATCAGCTAAAATTCATGAGTGAAAAAAATGCTAAAGAATATACTGAAAGAATTACAGACATGTATTCTGGTAACTTAATTGCACAAAATAATGAAATTAATATCCTGAAATTAACGTACTCTGATGATAGCGAAAGTTCGAATATAGGTATAGACAATGCAGAATTTCTTCCTTATCAATTAGAAGATAAGATTATTGAAATGAATACAGATTATGCATTAAGAATTGTTAAATCTATAAAGAATAATGACGATCATTATGGTCCGCTCTTGGTTTTTATAATAGGCAAAATAATAAATACGGCTGTGAGCTGTCATCAAAATATAAATAAGAAGGCTAGTCTAAAAAATGCTGGAATATGGGATAGCAAAATTTCAACATATATGAGCTTTGTTAAACAGAATACTTTAAAAAAGATGATGCCATTGCAGAAAAAAGTTTACGAATTAGATTTAGCATCTAAAGGTTTAGCTGGAATTACAAAAGATCAATTTTGGCAAGAAATTGACAATATGGTGATTAATTTAACTACCGCTTAGAAATTTTTTAACAAAAATTTTTTCACATCTTTTAAAGAGGCTTTGATTTTGTTCAAGTTCAGTCTCAATACCTAAGACATCTATCACTTCTGCTAGACCTTTTGTAGAGCTAGTTAACCAAATAGACTTGGCAGCTCTTAAATCACTAACGCTGAATTCGCCCTCTTCAACCTTTATACCTGACGCTTTGATCTCATTAATAAGTAATTCTCTAGTAATGCCTGGTAGAATATTATTCGAAAGGGCTGGAGTAAAAACAGTATCGTCATTTGCAAAAAAGACATTTGATGCTCCTCCTTCAGTGAGGATATTGTTTTTATGCATAATTACCTCATTGCAATCACGTCTTTTTGCATCGTTCATACTCAAGATGTTTCCAAGTAAAGAGGTTGATTTAATATCACATCTTTGCCATCTCAAATCTTCACACAACATTACTTTTATTTTTTGTGACTTAAAAGTATGTTTCACTGCATAACCAAAAGTTTCAACAGGAAGTGAGTCATCAAAAATATGAGATCGAATAAGATCAATACCTCTAGTTACTTGATAGTAAACATAGCCATTTATCAGGTTACTCTTTTCGATTAACTTATGTATTTCACTAGATGTTTTGTCTATATCTAGAGTTAGTTTCAAAGCATGACAGCTTCTTTTAAGTCTTTTTATATGTCTTTTAAATGCTATCATTTTGGAATTGCAAAAAGGTATTACCTCATAAACGCTGTCAGAAAAAGTATAAGCTCTGCTTAGAGGCGATATTTTTATTTCATTAAGATAGTTAAATCTGCTGTTATAAACAGCATGGATTTTATCCATTTAAGCCGCGCCGAATAGACCGTAAAGCCAGAGAACAAATCTAGACCAGAGTCTACCAAAAAAGCCTTTTGCTTCAATATCATCAAGGGCAACAAGCTCAGATGTTAAAACCACAGCATCATTACTTATGATTTCAAGTGTTCCAATTTCTTGTCCTTTTTTAATAGGCGCTTGAATATTATTTTTTATATTGTAGTTAACCTTTACATCCTTGAAGCTGGTCCTTGGGAGTGTTATTGAAATATCCTTTTGAACACCAAGTCTAACCGTATCAGCTTTACCTCCCCAAACTTCAGCAGTCGTGTATTCTTTTTCAGCTTCAAAGTAATTCTGTGTTGCATAAAATCTAAAACCATACTCAAGCAATCTTTGTGTATCTGAAAAACTGCCATTTGCACTATCACTTCCAGCTACTACTGTTATTAATCTCATGTTTGCTCTTTTGGCAGAACCAATTAAGCAATAACCTGCTGATGATGTATGGCCAGTTTTTACACCATCAGAAGTTTCATCTCTCCATAATAGTTTGTTTCTATTGTATTTATTACCAGAAATGCCTCCATATTCAAATTCTTTTTCTTTGAATAAAGAATATACTTCAGGGAAATTAATTATAAATTCTGAAGTTAAAAGAGCTAAATCACTTGCAGAAGTCAGATGACCCTCACTAGGTAATCCTGTTGAGTTTGCAAAATTTGTGCTTTTCATTCCTATTGCAGCTGCGTATGAATTCATAAGGTCCACAAAGCCCTCTTCAGTTCCACCAACATACTCAGCAATAGCAACAGAGGCATCATTTCCTGATTGGATCATGATTCCTTTTAACAAATCTGCAACGGTAACTTTTTTACCAACTTCTATAAACATTTTTGAGCCGCCCATCTTCCAAGCTTTTTCGCTAACAAGAACTTCATCATCCAAGCTAATTAAATTATTTTTGATCTGATCTGCTACAACATATGCTGTCATAACTTTTGTCATGCTTGCTGGCTCTATTTGTCCGTTGGAATTCGATTCAGCTATTACTTTGTTAGTATCTGGGTCGATGAGAATATAACTTTTTAAATTAAGCTCTGGCGGATTTGGTACAAAACTTTGGCTTAGAATAAAATTGGTTGATATGAAAGCTAATAATAATAATTTTTTCATCTTTAATTCTTATATTTTTTTAAACTCTTCTGATAAATAATACACTGCCATTGCATAAACATCACTAATATTATATCTAGCAATTGCATAAAAATTATCATCAGCAATAAAATGTAACTCCTTTCCGTTCTCATCGAATGTCAACGGCAAGAATCTTGTTAAAGATTCATGTGGTTTATAAAACTTTCTTACATTATTTGGATAAACCCTTGTAACAATATTTCCATCTTTTTTCCAACCATGTACCTTTAAGTAATTTGCAATACTGCCTATTGCATCCTCGACAGAATTAAACAAGTCTGCATATTGGTCGCCATCATAGTCAATTGCATAAGCTCTATAACTTGAGGATATGAATTGTCCATACCCCATTGCGCCTGCATAGGATCCTTTAGTCTCAAGAATATCTAAATTATTTTCCCTAGTTAATAGAAAAAATTGTATTAATTCGCTTCTAAAAAATTTAGATCTTCTGGGGTCATCAAAACCTAAAGTCGTAAGACTATCAATTACCCTATACCTCCCCATAATACTGCCATAGCGAGTTTCAACACCCAAAATTGCAGTTATTACTTCTTTAGGGACACCAAATTCTTCTTCTGCTCTTTCAAGAGTTTCTATATTTTCTTTTATAAATTTTTTACCATTAACAATCCTGTTTTTTTCTAAAAAAATTTCTTTGTACTCATCCCAGGTTTTTGTTTTTTCAGCTGGATTTGCGACAGATACAAGCATTTCATTTCTTTTCTTTGCATCTTTCAAAACCTCAATTACAAAAGATTCGTCAAATCCATGAACTTTCACAAGCTCATTTATAACTGCTTTACTGTCTTTATGATTAGAATAATCAGCAACAACATTAAAGGTTAAGGATATTGATATAAATAATAGTAATCTTTTCATTTTTGCATTAATTTTTTATGAGTAGCCATAGAAATTATAATCCCAAATGCTATATAGAATGATAACAAAGATGAGCCTCCTTTGCTGATAAATGGAAGCGGCATTCCCACAACTGGAATTATTCCAACAACCATTGCAAGGTTTATAAATATTGTAGAAATAAATAAGAGGCTTAGCCCTCCTATTGTTAACCTGCAGAATCTATCTCTAGCATTTACAGCTAAATAAAAACATCTAAGTATGATAAAGAAAAATGTAGACATCAAAATACAAGCCCCAATAAAACCAAACTCTTCAGCAATTACTGCAAAAATAAAATCCGTTTCGGTCTCAGGCAAGAAATCAAGATGGGCCTGAGATCCAGACCCATATCCCTTACCTTGAATTCCTCCAGATCCAATCGCAATTTTTGATTGGGTTATATTCCATCCAGATCCATATGGATCTGCAGTTGGATCAAGCAATGTAAGAATTCTCTGCCTTTGAAATGGCTCTAAAAAATTATTCCATATAAATGGGAGAGATAAGATTATGATACCGAATGATGTGCCAATAAACCTCCAACTTAAACCTGCTAAAAATAATATATATAAGCCTGCTATAAAGATAACTAAACTTGTGCCGAGATCAGGTTGAATTCTAACTAAATTAACAATAATAATTATTATGATCATGCTTATTGCAGTATTCAATAAACTAATTGGTAAGGGTTTGTTATGCAAATAAGCTGCTAAGAAAACTGGTAATGCAATTTTAATAATCTCTGAAGATTGTAATGTAAAAAATCCAAGGTCTAACCATCTTTTTGCACCATTGACTTCTTTGCCAAAAAAAATAGTTAAAATTATTAAAGAGATTGATAGTATTAAAAAAAATGAAGCATTATTTTTATAAAAATCTGGGTCTACTTGACTTAATAAGAACATAAGAACCAAGCCTAGCACGACAAAAAATGATTGCTTGATAGTAGTTTCAATATTTCCTTGGGAAGCGCTATACAAAAATATTAAACCCATAATAGATAATAGGGTTATGGAGATAAAAAGATATTGGTCAAAATATATCTTGGTTTTAAATATTTTTAATAGTTTATTCATTGCTTATAAGGCTATTTAAAACTTCAATAGCTACTGGCCCTGCAACAGAACCTCCGCTTTCTCCGTTTTCAATTACTACACTTATTGCATATTTTGGTTTTGGCATTGGGGCAAATGCTATTATTATTGCGTGGTCTCTTTGGCCCTCAACCTCTCTTATTATTTTATAATCTTCTTTCGTTTCTGTGCTTACAAGCTCGACGGTCCCTGATTTTGCAGCTACAACATAGTTCTTTAGATTTCTCAATCTTCCTGCAGTTCCTTTTGGGTTTTCTATTACTCCTATCATGCTTTTATGAATATTTTCCCAATCTTCATCTGTAAGATTATTGCTTACAAAACTATCTTTTTTTGAAGCAACATTTTGAACAAAAGAAAACCTATCCAAACTCCCTTTTTTTGCTAAAAATGCAGAATAATATGCTAGTTGCATTGGTGTTGAACTTAAGTAACCCTGGCCAACGCCCATGTTAACAGTGTCGCCTTTGAACCAACCGAAGTTAAGTTTATTCATTTTCCATTCAGGATCTGGCAACAATCCACTATCAGGTATAAAGCAATCTATACAGACATTTCTTCCGAAACCAAAATTAGATAAATGGTCAACCAAATCTTCTATTTCTGATTTATATGCTAGTGAAAAAAAGAAAGTGTTAGAACTCTCAATTATTGCATCCATAAGGTTAATCTTCCCATGTCCACCCTTCTTCCATCCTCTATAAACTCTATTATCTTCAGGAAGTACAAAAAAGCCTGGGTCGTCTATAGTATATTTCCAGTCTATTATGTTATTTTCTATTCCATATAAACCAATGGCTGGTTTAATAGTTGAAGCTGGTGAATATCTTCCCTGACCTGCTCTATCAAAAAATGGCTTGTCATTGTTATTTGCTAATTTATTGTATTCTTCGGAAGACAATCCATTTGCAATTGCATTAATTGGAAATGAGGGTGAACTAACATAAGTTACTATTGCACCGGTATCTATTTCTACTGCAACTACTGCGCCCCTTCTATTGTCTAATTGTTCATAGGCAACCTTTTGACTTTTTATATCTAAAGAAGTGTATAAATCTTCTCCATCTATAGCAGGGATCTCTTCTATTTCATTTAACAATTTTCCAGATGCGTCTACCTCATAGATTTTTTTACCGAAATAACCTCTAAGTTTTTTATCATAGATTTTTTCAAGTCCTGTCTTTCCAGTTAGGTAACCATTGGAATATTTAAAAATTGTTTCTTTTGGATTAAGGCCTTGGTCTTTCAGTATTAACTCTAAGCTATCATCACTCAAATCTCCTACATATCCAACTGAATGAGAAAACAACTCTGAATAAATATTTTCTCTTGAATATCTTTCTTCAATAAAGGTATTTTTAAATTGATATCTCCTAGATTCGAATTTTGCAATTTCCTCTTGACTTAAATTTTGCTTTAAAACGATTTCTCTATTTAATTTAGCTTTGCTTTTAAAGTTCTCTCTGACAAATATGATGTCTTTTTCAGATAGATCGATTATGTTTTCTATCTCAGATATATGCTTATCAATATCTTCGATCTTTGATGGATTTAATATTAAGTTATATCTGGGTTTATTGTTTACTATGATATTTCCATTTCTATCATAAATTATTCCTCTTCTTGGTTGAATAAGTATTTCTCTTGTCTTATTTTCCAAAGATGCAATCTCATAATCGGTATAACTTGATACTTGAAGAGAAAAGGTTTGATAAATAAAAAATGAGAATAGAATTCCAAAAAATAAGTAAACAATTGTAAGTCTGTTAAAAAAGTTCTTTTTTTCTTTGCTTCTTTCGTTTAGATCTATCATTTGTGGTACGGCATATTACTTATTATTGTATGGGCTCTATATATCTGCTCCACTAATAATAATCTAAATATTCTATGTGGGAATGTTAATTTTGAGGCAGAAAATACTTTATCGGATCTTTTTATAACATTTGGTGAGAGTCCAAATGAGCCTCCAACAATAAAAATAATCTTTTGTCTTAGCTTATGACAGTCTAAAATAAAATTACTAAACTCTTTACTATATATAGTGTCCCCATCAAGATCCCAGGAAATCACAAAGTCATTCTTTGAGATCTTAGAAAGAATTAAACTTGATTCCCTATCTAGCACTTCATTTAAGGTGAAGTTAGGGTTTTGTTGGCTTTTCAAATTTATAAAATCAATACTCAGATTTTTTGGTAACTGTTTGGTATAAAATTCAATACCCCTAGACTCCCATTGGTTTGGCTTATTTCCAACACTAATAACTCTAATTATCATTAATTGAAGTTCTTAGAAGGCTGTTTTGTCCCCATAGCCCCTCTAAATCATAAAGGTCTCTTTGATCTTGTTTCATTATGTTAACCACAACATCTCCGCAATCAACAAGAATCCATCCTGTTTCGAGCTCGCCCTCGACGCTGATGATATTAATATTATTTTCTTTAAGATTATCTACTAATTTCTTAGATACAGATGCTGCATGTCTATTTGAATTTGCAGTGGCTATGATAATCTTATCTGCAAAAGAAGAAATTCCTTTTACATTTAATAATAGGATATTTTCAGCTTTACTTTCACTGAGGCTGTTATTGCAAATTTGAGAGAGATTTTTCTTAGGCAAATTAAAGTTAATATTATTAATATAATAGTAATTGATATACTAAATCATAATCATTAAAAGGGTAAGTAATTTTGGAAAACTTTATTGAATCAATTACTGAATTTGTATCAAACTACAAGACATACATTTTATGGCTTGCAACGATTTCACTTTTTGTTTTTATTTTTAGTTTAGTTAGCATTAAATGGTTGGTGGCCCTAATACCAACAGATTATTTTGTTAAGAAAAATATTTCAAAATCCAAAAAATCATATTCATTATTATGGCTTATGTCGATAATTGTGAAAAACATAATAGGTTACACATTAATACTAGGAGGTATACTAATGTTGGTTCTTCCTGGTCAAGGTTTGTTTACGATACTTATGGGTTTGATTTTGAGCAATTACCCTGGCAAATATACTATTGAAAAAAGAATTATTTCAATTCCTAGCATTTTGAAGACAATTAATTGGCTAAGAAAAAAATCTAATAAGCCTCGTCTTAAAATATAAAATGTTTAGCTAGTTGATATTTCTTCAATATATTTTGAAAGAATTGAGAATCTTTGCGACGCATCGAATGCCTCTAATAAGCTTTGTTTATGAGTCCATGATATTGGTATAAGTCCTGCTAAATGGTATGCGACTGAATCTGCAGAGTTAAAATCAATATCGATAGGCATATTTGCCACTTTGGGATGCTTTACAAGCTGAGAAAGAATACTAGAAATCTCTGGAAACTTTGCTAATAAAGCTTGGTCATCAACCTCAGGATCTATGATTGGTTGTGTTTGAGCCATATTAAGCCCATCTTCAAGCTGAACTAAATCTTTGATAGATACCTTATTTATTGATTTTACAGTTATTCCAAGCAAATTATTTGGGAGATTATTAAAGTCTATTATTTCAACATATGTACCCTTCTGAGAAACTTCATAATCATCATTGTTAGATAGTTTTTTTTGAAAAGTGATTACAAAACCGTGATTATTTTCCATACAGCTTTTAACCATATTAATGTACCTAGGTTCAAAAATTTGAAGGTTTTGTATTGTTCCTGGAAGAGCAACAATGCCTAACGGGAAAATAGGTAGATTGTTATTTTTCAATATATTCTAGTATGGGTTTGATAAATTTTTGACTATCTTTGTTAGTCATTACTAAAATAATATCATAATCTGAGATTGTTTCCTTGAGGTTTAATAACAATGTTTCGATTTCATGGTGTGTTTGATCATATTTATATACTTTCTTGTGATCTAGTAAAATTGTCTTATCAAGTGATGAAAATGAATTGATTAAATATTCTTTGTGATGACCAGATGACATTGTATTAGATCCAAGCTCCACAATGCCTAGTATTTTTTTATCAGGATATTTTCTTCTAATGGCTCTTGTAGAAAAATCAATTGCTGTTGGATGATGAGCAAAATCATCATATACCTTTATTTTAGTTGTTTCAGCTACTAGCTCTAACCTTCGTAAAACCCCTTTAAAAGTTTTTAGTGACTTGATCGAGTCATCGATTGAAACCCCATCAAATCTAGCTGCAAGTATTGCTGAAACATAATTTTTAAAATTATGTTCTCCAATCAAAGGCAATTCTTTAAGTGAAAATTTTTGTTTGTCGACCGTAAATTCCATCATATTAAAATCAGTTTTAATTTTATCTGAATTAATAGGAGTTTTTTGACACCATAATCCACTCTTAATTAAATCATTGCAATTTGCATCGTCCTCAAAATAAATAATGTTTCCGGAGCTGGGGATAATCTTTAGAAGATTATGAAACTGTTTTTTTATGCTATTAATGTCATCAAATATGTCAGCATGATCAAACTCAATATTATTAATAATTAAATTCATAGGAGAGTAATGAATAAATTTTGAACGTTTATCAAAGAAAGCGGAGTCGTATTCGTCAGCCTCTATGACAAAAGATTTGTGAGTTCCAAAGTTCGCAGAATTATCAAAATTTTGTGAAATTCCACCAATTAAAAATCCTATATCTTTTCCCTGCTCTCTTAAAATATGGGCAAGCATATAAGCAGTAGTGGTTTTTCCATGAGTGCCTGATACAGCAAAAACATTTCTATTCTTAAGTTCTTTTCCTAGCATCTCTGGACCTGAAACAAATGGAAGTTTTTTATCTAAAATCTCTTCAACTGATTCATTGCCGCGCGATAATGCGTTGCCAATTACATAGAGATCAGATTTTGGCATCAGATCTTTTTGGTAGCCTTGAATTGTTTCAATGCCAATCTTTTTTAAATAATCTGACATTGGTGGGTAATACTGAGTGTCAGATCCTGATACCTCATGTCCTGATTCTTTTAATATTTGAGCTAAACCTGCCATGAAGGTTCCGCAAACACCTAGGATATGTATTCTCATATTAGTTATAATACGATACTTGAATTTTATTCAAAGTATTAAGCGGGGAAATAATGAAAAAAA
>MDTB01010791.1_pt1 | contig 17794 bp, 14 predicted proteins | sample 811161 | NCBI WGS metagenome assembly MDTB01 (sample SAMN05326650, study PRJNA326480) | marine metagenome | isolation source: seawater | place: Mediterranean Sea | collected 2009
GAAATTTGGGTACAAACTAGAAAAAATGACCCTGAATGATTTAGATATTCTTTTATCCATATATATATTGTACAGGTTGTTTTCAGACGACCTAATTTACTTTTGGCAGTTTTCCAAAGAGTTTGCTTGAAGTCAGTACTTGATTCTTTAGGCATAAACTTATTTTAAATAGGGAGGATTATGTATGCATGCAGAATTTGATTTACTATTGCAGAAGGCTTTTATCTAGTGATTTATACATAAGCAAGTCCTCTACAACTAGAACAGTATTTAATATTCTTTTTTTCTTTAAGAAATAAATTCTCACAGTACCAAGTCTTACAACTTGTAGCTTCATATTTGTAACAGAAAAAATTTGAACACCACTCATCACATGTGTGTACTTTGTCATCTATTGCATCAATCAACATATCTAGTTCGTGATCTGTGATTAAACTAAAAGGTTTTTTGTATCGAAGGTTATAACTTGCTCTCCAATCAAGAGAGTGTTTGTAGCCATCGTAACAACCAAAACACATACCTCTACAATCTTCAAAACATACATCTGGTCCTTCATCAAAAGGCTCAATCAACGAGGCAATAGATAATACTTTATCGAAATTGTTGTTTGTTTTTAGGTGTTTCCATGTTTCTTCTTCAAGAATCTCTTTAATTGCTAGTTGAATTCTTGTTTCTACCTTAACCATTACACTTTCATTTTAAGAATTTAGTAAGACAGATTGTTTATCAATAAAATTTTTCTTACAATATCTTTATGGCGGGTAAAGAATTTAAATTTATTCACATTTCTGACCTACACATAGGGCGTGAAATAACAAAAAAATACAGCTTTTTAGTTCCTGACCAAGAAATTCGAGTAAGACGTTCTCCTATTAAGGTTCTCGACAACCTAGTTGCTTTAGCTGAAGAAGAACAACCAGATTTTATTCTTCTCGCTGGGGATACATTTGATGACGATATGCCCTCTAGTGACAATTATTTTAAAAAATTTAAAAACTTTTTAAAAAAGTTAGACCAATTAAATATTGACATCTACATTGTTTTAGGAAACCATGATGTTGATTCTGATTTATTAACATCTTTTGAAGCAAAAAAGTTACCTGAAAACACCTATGTATTTCCAGCTAAAAATGCAGATACTTTTACTATTGATAATTTTAAAGTAGCTATTCATGGTCAAAGCTACCCAAAAAAAGTAGTAACAGAAAAACTTGTAGAAAAGTTTCCAAAACCAGTCAAAGATTTCTACAATATTGGTCTAATTCATACAAGTTATGAAAACACATACAAGCTTGATGAAACACATAATTATGCTCCGACAAATAAAGCTATGTTAGATAAATTCGAATATAATTACTGGGCATTTGGACATATTCATAAAAGAGAAATTCTCATACAAGATCCATATATAGCTGTCTACCCTGGAAATCCACAGGGGCTAAGCACTAAACCCTCAGAAACTTGTAATGATATTTCAGATGGAAAAGGTTGCTTTTTAGTTGAAGTAAAAAATTTTGAACCAGAGTTAATATTTAAGCCATTAGATGATGCCAGGTTCTTTACAGCAGTAACAGAAGTCAAAAAAGATCAAGACATAAGTGAGATTGTTAACAATACTGTCAAAAAAATTGAATCTATTCAGAATGAAAACCCAGGTAAGTTTTTAATGATAACAGTCGAATTAGAAGGAAAATCTGACTATTACAACCTTATTTTAGAAGAAGAGCTCTTAACAAGTCTTAATGAGGAGTTAGAATATGAAGATTTAAATATCATAAAATGTATAAATAAACTAAAACCCTCCACCAAAGAAGACTCACTAGAAGCAATAGAATCTATAGTTAAAGAACTAGAAGGTCTAGGTATAGAAGATTTAGAAAGCTTTATTAATGAGACTGTCTTTGATCACTTAACCAAAAAAGAATTTAAAAAAAATTTAAATAAAAAGTTTGGTGATTTGCCAAAATCTATTCCTCTCACAGAACAAAAATTTATTTCAGACGAAATAGACGAACAAGAGTCTTCAGAGATTGTTAATAATTCTAAAAAAATAGCTTCAAGAATAATAAACGGCTTAAGTTACAAGGATGATTAATGAAGTTTGAAGAATTGTCAATCCTAAAATACGGTGCCCTAGTTGACTTCAAGCCAATTTCATTTGAACCTAATATAAATGTTTTGCTTGGAGACAATGGTTCTGGCAAATCATCTATTGTGAAGTCCCTTTATCATTTGCTTTTTGGAATACCTACAAAAAGCGATCACTATTTTCAATATGATTATGATGGACCAACAGCAGTGTCACGAACAGAAATTGGAGCTGGAGGAGTTATCTTAAATATTGACAGCAATGGAGACAAGCTTTCAATTTCAAGAAGTAAGTGGGACAAAAATATTAATGAACAGATAAAAAATATATATCCTCAAATAGAAGATGTTGAGAAGATGCGAAGATTATTTTCAAACTTCTTTTTTACATCAACAAAGATGATTTCAGACATACAAGGTTCAATTTCGTTAGATAAAAACATAAGAAATGATTTAATAAAGCTAATAAGCGTAGCGTCAGGTTCAATGTCTCAAAATGTTGAAGAAGCTGTTATGTCTTATGCTGAGTATGCAACTAAGTTGACAGATAAAACAGAGAGTGCAACAAGAACTAAAAACCTAACAAAAATTGGAGAGCTTCAAAACAATTTAAAAGATGTAAATGATAGGCTAAAAGACCTTGAAAAAACAGAGAAAGAAAATAAAGATACTTTATCTAAAAATGATGAAGAGGATATAGCTAAGTTAAAGAAAGATATAGTAAGCCTAAATACAAAAATTAGTGAACTGGAATCTACAAAAACAGAAATACAAATTCAACAAAAACATATTGAAAATATTGGAGAATTACTAGATTCACTAAATTCTCTTCAAAAGAAAAACATTAAGACCAACTCTTATAAAACCCATAAGCTCATAAAAATAGAGTCGGATTATAAAAATTTGAATGAATCTATTTCAGAGGTTGAAGTTAAGGGAAATAATCTAGTAGATTTAAAAATCCAATTGGAAGAGTGTGATGAAAGAATTGGTGGAGTCAAAAAGACCAATTTAAAAGAATTGGAAATAGACACCCATCTCAGTGCATTTGATGAGTATGTAAATGCAAATGAAAAAGTTCTTTTACAAATAGATAAAGTTGAAAGTTTGGAAACTACCTTAACGGAAATAGAAGAAGTGTTAAATCTGACAAAAACAAGTGTTGCGTACTATAAAAAAACTAAATTAAAAGAAAGTGATAAAAATAAAATACTTACAATTTCAAAAAAGATAAATGAATTTGATTTACAACCTTTAGTAGATGGAATAGCAGAACTTAAAATCGACATAAAAAACAAGAAACAAGAAATTAAAGAATCCATAGATAGTTGTGCCTTTTCTCCTCAGACTATAGCTCAATTAAAAAAAGAAAAAATAACCGCAAAAGACAAAACGTTGTTGAAAAAACTCAATCAAGAAATTCTTGACATCAAACAAAACGCTGATGAGACAAAGAAAAAGCTAAAAAGATTGAATGAAGACAAAGCCGATACACAGCATATTGACTATAGAGGAGATGATATATTTTCAATTACAGAATCTATCCAGAGCATTTTAGAAGAAAATCAAAAGACATTTAAAAAAGTTAATAAATCTTATAAAGATATAAAAAAATTAGAAGATCTATTAGATATTATTTTGGAAAATGAGACATTGATAATGTCTAAGGTGTCTTTAATTCATGATGATTATGAGAATCTAGTTGAAAATTTAACAGCAAGATTACAGTTTCAGTCTATAGAAGAAGAAATCAAAATTTTAAAACTCAAAGAAAAGACATATACCTCTGATGTAAGGGATATTTTAAAGAAAAATGAGACAATCTTAGAAAAATATAAATTGGGTGAAGCAACCCTTAAAGACTCGGATTTCTCCTATTATTTCGATGAGTTAGATGACTTAATAGATTTAGAAGAGGAATTAAATACCTTAAATGATTCAAAGAGCAAGTTAGAAAAAGAATTAAGCAAAAAGAAAGAAGGCATCTCAGAAATTAAAAAAGCGTCTGATGAATTAATACAAAAATTTAAAGTTTCGAAAGCTTTTATGGAAAGTGAAGATTTAGAAGAGCAATTAGATCTTTTAGTTGATTTAAATCAATACACATTAAATTTAAAAGAGCAAAATCTAGATCTCAATAGTCTCACTACAGATCTGAACTCTAAGAAGAAAAGCCTAAAAAAACTACTAGAACCTATCAGTAAAGATTTAGAAATAGAAGAACTAGAAAAAACTTCTCTTCAAAACCACATTGAAGATTTTAACAATTCAATATCCAAGTTAGAGGAAGAACTTAAGAATAAAAAACAACTAGAAGAAGAAATCAAAGAAGCCAAGAAATCTATAACAGATGCTGAAAAAATGAATAAGAACATCCTTAGCACATATGAGGCAGAATCTTATGATGAAATAGAAAGTGTGATTTTAGTACTAGAACAACTAGAAACCTTATTTGATGATAATGAGCTGAACTTTTTTAAGAAATCTGAAAAAGATCAGTTTGCAAAGAAGATATTATCAAATGTACTTACTATTGATACTCTTTTAGTAAATTCTGATCAAATAGACGATGAACTAGAAGAAACAATATCAAAAAGAGAAGAGAAAAAACTAGAACTTAGCAGTTTAGAAGGTGCATTATTTACAGAGCCAGATTACAAAAAGGAAGACTTACTTTCTGAAAAGTATAAGATTTTGAGGGAGTGGCAGGAAGCAAGAAAACAATATCTTTCAACGGTATTAGCGCTTTATTTAGTTGATGAGCAATTGAAGAACACAGCAAATATAACACTTGATTTAAAAAAGAGAATAAATTCCATCATCAATAAAATTAATCCAAACCTATCAGGTGTTGAATTTGACGAAGAAGATGATATTTTAAGTGTGAAATATCAAGTATCTAAAGAAAATACAAGAGATAAAGAGCTTCACCTACACAGTGATGGAGAACAAGCAGCAATTGCCTTAGCAGTAAGGATGGCAGTGCAACTTGAAACTTTTAAAAATTCAGATTTCAGATTTCCACTATTCTACGATGATATATCAGATCATTTAGATAGGAATTCACAAGCAGGCTTTATTAAAGTCTTAGAAGACTTATCTTCAGAAACACAAATTGTTGTTCTTACACATGACGAGGTATTTGCCGAGGCATTAAGCAAATCATCCAAAGATGTAAACTTAATTGATTTAAATGCCTCATAGCGTTACAGAATTTATTAGATTCTACAATTCACCTTTTAGCTACTGGTGTAATAAAACAAACAAACTTGTAGATGAGAAAAAAATTGATGCTAAATACAAAATACAAATTAATGCCTCAAAATTAATTTCTAAACAGCTTTTAACAAAAGCACAAGAGCATGAGATTGTTCTAAAAGACAAATATAGAATTTCAGAAAATTTAAATGTTGTTGATATGTCTAATAAAGACTCTTCAAACAATGTGTTTTTAGAAGAACTTGATAAAATTCCTGATGTTATATTTCAACCTTATATTTCTTCAAACGATTTTGTCGGAAGATTAGATTTTGTAAAAATAGTAGATGACAACCTACACATAATTGATGCAAAGCTTTCATCTTCAATAAAAACAGAACATATTATGCAACTATTTGCTTATAAAGAAATTCTCGAAACAGTTACCAAAAAACAGGTAACGGAATGTTTTTTGTTTCTTGGAGATTTACAAATGCATAAAGTTGAATTTGATGAATATAAGGAAATCTATGCGGGACTTAAAAATCAGTTTATGGACTTTAACAATTCATACGATCCTGAAACGCCACCATACCCAAAGAAAGGGGAAGAACTCCAAGAGTACGAAGATGAAGCCAAAAAAATTTGGATTAGAGATAATGGCCTCGAACTTTTATATAGAATTCAAGCTAAACAGATTGAGAAATTAAAAAACAATGACATCAAATCTGTTGAAGAATTGAAAAATACTAATTTAGAAAAAATTGACGGCATGGGCGAGGCTACATTTATTAAGTACAAAAAATTAGCCCAGCTTCTTAATGACTCAACCGAAAATAAAATTTCATATGAAATAAAAGATGCATCTTTAAATGGATTACTAAAACCTAAAAAAGGAGACTTGTATATCGATTTTGAGGGGTACCCGTTTTTAACTATTGGTAGAAACTTTGAATACCTCTATGGTATTTGGAGTAATGACAAAAATGATAGTTTCACTTACTACTGGTCTGATGACGAAGAAGAAGAAAAAAATTCTTTTGTTAGCTTTATAGAAAAATTACTTGAACATTTAGAACTGTATCCTGATGCAAAGTTTTATCACTACTTTAGTTACGAAATTTCCTCTCTGAGAAGATCTGCTCAGAACTTTGGTGTATATGAAAAGGAATTAGAGCAACTTATTGAAAAAAAGTGTTTTGTAGACTTATTTACAATAGTCAACTCTTCTTTGTTTATTGGAGCAAGTTCTTACTCCTTAAAAACAGTTGAAAAGTTAGCAGGTATAAATAGAACTGAAGATCTACAATCTGGAATGGAATCAATTCAGTATTTTGAAGATTATTTTTTTAATGAGGAATATGAATTAAAAGATTTAATTATTGAATATAACAAAGCAGATTGTAAAAATTTATATTTACTGCATGATTGGCTAGCAAGCTTACTTTAGGTTATTTATTCCAATTTATTTCTTTTTGGATTTTTTTATCTCCTATGACATATAATTTAGTCTTTGCTCTCGAAAAGCCAACATAGGCAAGACTAAGGGGCTGAAGTATATAATCGGCATTTAATGAATCCCAGCTAGGTATGACGACTATAACAATATCATTTTCTAGTCCTTTGTATTTGTAAACTGAAGATACATTAATTTTTTTCGATTCAATAGAACTTTCTTCATCATATTTATAACCTTTTACCAAATCTATATCTCGTGAGTGAGGCACCAGCACTGATAATTGTTTTGGAGAAAAATGTTCAATGTCTATAAGATTTTTTAATAACTCCACCAATTCTTCCAAAGAGTTGTCCCATGATGATTCATTTACAACTAAAAATTCAGGTTCTTCTCCAGTAATGCCCTTGAAGCCAAACTTAGATTCAAATATATTCTGTACTTTATGAGATATGTTTTCAGTGCATCTCAATATATAAGTCAGGGGTAAATTTGAATGAGGTATTTCAAATAGTGGAGGCGACCATTCAGGGTGCGTAAGAGCTTGGTTTGTGTCAAAAAATAAATACCAAGCAGATTCAGGCTTTTCAGCAAAAAGTAATTTAAAAAAATCCCAATATTTTTCAGAAAAATCCTGCGCTTCATCAATAAGCAGAGTGTCAAATTTAAAATTATCTACCGCATCATTTATTTTTTCTTCTAACAATTTCGCTATATACTTTGATGAAATATGGGGAGGCAGTTTTTGAAGTACAATTTTCTTACCCTCATGCTCAACAGTATCTTCCCACGATATCCCAAGTAGTTTAAAATACTTCCACATAGACAAGACTTCAATATTTTCTTCTTTCCTAAATTCAAAATCAATCTCATCAGCTAATGCCCTGTTGAAACACATAAAAAGTACTTTTTTACCTTCCTCTGCTCTTTCCTTAGCTATAGCTTTAGCTAACACAGTCTTTCCACTTCCTGGAGGACCACTTACAAGATGACGTTTGTAACTGCTGTCAGTTAGTATCTTGTAATGCTCAATCTGTTCTTGTGTAGCAAGTTCTAATTCATTACTACTTCTACCTGTTGCTGACTTTAATTTATAACTCTTCTGATATGGTTTAAAAATATTAATAGCTGTTGTAACAAAGGGTTTTCCTAAGAATGGAGACAACCACTTGTTTTTATCAAATTTTATTTTTTTATTTACTTTTATATGTTTCTGCATTTTTTGTAATAAATTTTCTTCAAGACTCTCAACCGGAATAAATATATCTTCAACAAAGTAAGAATTCACTTCTGAAACTTCTGCAATTGGTAGATCTTCACGCTTTAAGTCAGTCCAAAACATAAGTGATATTATGGGTACATTTATATTAAAAAGATCTACCCCCTTTATGGATTTATTGTGATATAGGAAAGTCTTCATTACCTTAGATTGTTTTTCACCAAGTGAATCGATTGGAGAAGCTACTTTTTCTTTATTTGGTCCTTTTTTAATAAACCAATTACCCTCCTCATCTGTTTGGTATCCTTTCCCTTTTACCTCTATCTGTATAAATCCATATGCAGGATGAATAAGTAAAAAGTCAATTTCTGTATTTGTTAGCTTTTCTGTTTCGGGATCATGAACTTTTACAGAGTGAAAAATTGTCCATTCATTTGAAAATTTTTTTAAAATTTCTGCAATCTTTTTTTCAGAAGTATTTGATTCTGGATATTCTCCCTCAAAAAATGTCGCTTTACCCATATATCATTACATACTAACTTAGCCACAAACAGCTGAAAATTGATTTTTTAATCATTTTGTGATATAATTTATTTTGTTGCACACAAATGTGTGCTTTTTTAATTTAGAAGCGGGAAATCTCTCGCTTCTTTTTTTTTGTGCAAATTTACATTGAAAGGGGATTATTTGAATAAAAAAATAGATAACAAGAAGTTAGAACTAAAAAAAAGAAAAAAAGAGCAATTTCTTACAAATGCGTTAAAGAAAGATACTTTTAATGGTCGAAGGTATCTCGGTACGTCTAAATTTGGTAAAGATATTTGGATAATTATGAGATTTAATAAGGAAGATATGCAAATTTCTTTAGAAATAGATGGAAAATTAGATGACTTAAGGGATCCAGATGCGATTTTAGCTCCAGTAAGAATTTCTCAACGTTTAAATAGACCAAAGCCGAATATTAATGACTACATAAGATTGAATAGAAAAAATGCAGGAGGCCAAGTTACCCTAAGAACAATTCAATATATTGAAAAATTAATAAAGGCAGTTGATATGAAATCATCAAAGTCTCATGTCAATGGAAAATGTTCATCATTGTTATTTCAATACGTATCGGGAATAGTTTTTGCAGGAGATACCAATGAAGCTGAAGGACATTTTAGGTGGTTCGATGCAGTTAAAGCCTGGAATATTCCTAGTGGTGACTATTTTATTATAGATTCATACTGAGCCGGTACTGGCTTCATGACGAATGTTGTGAAGCCAGTATTATTTTTTATCTCACAAATTATCTCTGTATAGACTTTTTTTAATTCCGAAAATTAAAAGCGGGCAACCGCCGAGTGAACCACTTCTAACTTTAAATAACAGTTTGCTTAAAATCGTTGTTGATGATCCATATTTTCTTTTAATATCTAATATGTCAAAAATATCATTTAACTCATCACATCTTGTAATAATTATTCCTAAGTCTAAAGCATCTAAACTATGTAATATCCTAAAGTTATTTAAATCTCTATCATAAAACTCTGTTTTATTATTCCACTCGACTTCAATCCCTATTTTGTTTTTAAAACAGTCAATTTTATGTGTCTCAATTTTTTTTTCAACACCATCAAGTGAAATGCTGATATCAAAATTTTTTTCAATCCATCCATTATTTTTCAAGGGATCCTCAAAAGTAGGAGGTATTTTTGACTTTCCACCCCCTCCTGCTAATAAGTTAGATTTCTTTAGAGTAAAATTCTCTAGGGAGCTTTTTAATTCATTAAATTCAGTTGGGTAATCGTGTTTGAAGATAGATGAAGCATTACCAAATTCATGAATTTCATAGTTTTCTTTAATAAATTTTCCAAATCTCTCTTTAAACATTTTTAATTCTTTTACTATCTTATTTTATTTGATACTCTTAAGCTATGTCTGATTTTATTACAACAAATGAAAAAACTTACCATAAATTTCGAGATTGCAAGTGGTTAGAAAAAATTTCTGAATCAAAAATAATCTATCAAGAATATACAGACATTACAGAGCAGCAACCTTGTCGTGGATGTACAAAAAGAGAAGATCTTGTAACCAATGGATTTGATCCTGATGAAGCTAAAAGATTAGTTACAGAGTAACTCTGCCTATTACCTTTTCTTTTAGTTCTCCATCAAACGAATCTTGACTTATTTCGTTTTCAATAAATGAAATTAAATGATGAACTGGTAGCAAGCTCGGGTATTTTATATCTAAATAAAAGTTAAATAATTTATTAAGAGTGTTTAGCTGTTTGTCATAAGTCTCTATAGATAAGCTACTTCCAAAAAAGAGACTTTCTAATACTTGTGGGAAATTGATAGGATTTATTAATAATCCATTTTCTTCACCGTCTTTCAACAATTTAAAGCCTACTAAATATTCATTAGAGTAAATACCTAACAGATTTGCATTAGAACCTTGTTCTTTTGGTTCTTGATTAAATATTTCTTCAAACTCTATTAAATGGAAATGTAGAATGTCTAATGAGCCTGAGTTCGAATCAATACTTTCTGTATTTAAATCTAATTTCTGCATAATTTCGAGGATTTCTTTTCTAAATACGTTCCCCCAAGGATGAAGTGGTTCATTCCCATCCTGGATCCATAGCTCATTTAACACTTTCATTTCAAAGGTATTTTTCTTTTTATTAATTTCATCAATCGTTTTTTCAATTTTTTTTGCATCTTTGTCATCTACAAAATTTTTAATTGCCTCAGCAATCAAGTCTGGAAATTGCCCAATAGCAAATGACATGTCTCTTTGACGATCAATAAGTCTTTTATACATATTGCTTTCAATACTGAATGGGTACCAAATATTATCAATTAATACCTCATCTTCTTTTTGGCCTAACCTAGCAATTCTTCCAATCCTCTGCTCAAGATCACTAGGTACCCAGGGCACATCTACGTTAATCATGTAAGAAGCTGCTTGCAAATTCAAACCTTCGCTAGCTGCTGAGCTACAAAATATTACTTGAATTCGACCATTGTTTAGTGCTCTTGTTATATCTCTCTTTTCAGCCTTTCTATGTTCACGGTCATTTGCGTATTTAATTCTTCGATAGTCACCTCTGTAGCTTGCATATCCCATGTAAATGTCGTTACTTTCACAATAAGAAATAACAGCTCGTTCAACTTCATTTAAAGTGTCTGTATATTTAGAGAAAATTAATAACGGTTTTCCAGGATTATTTTCTAAGTGTTCTGAAAACAATCTGACAGTCTCATTTATTTTAGGATCAGGATCAATACCTTCAGGAGAACTATTGATAACTATATCTGCTAAGTCAACATAAGTATTTAATGCTCTTATCTCTGACTCACAACTTTTAATTACATTTTCCCAGTCAACACTGACTAATTCGCTCTTTGTTAAACCAGCAATTATTGTATCTTCGTCATCATTTGCATCAGAATTCTCAAAAAATTCTTTTGTAATTTTATTCTCTTTAAAGCCTTCCAGTGAATTGATAAGATGTTCTCTTCTATTTGTGATACTCTTTTTTGCTGACCAAAAACTTGAAGCAAATCTTTCTTGCAAAGAATGCCTTCTTAGGCCAAGAGGTAATTGCTTATCAGGTGTAATAGCAAGTTCAGTTATTTGATAAAATCTATCTACATACTCCATAATGCTTGAAAAGAAGTCATTAAGCTCATTTGAAATATCAATTGGAAGAATCGAAGATGGTCTTAGAGTTCTTTTAGGTATTTTATAAATCTCAGAAAACTTATTAAGATTTTCCTGAACATTTCTTGAAGTTAAAATTCTTGTCGGATGATAAATAGTATGAAACTCAATTAATTTTTTACTATTTTCAAAAAGCCAAGCATTATCAACTTCATCATTTTTAAGTTCGTTTACAAGGCTGTAAATTTCTGGAGAATTGTGAAAAAAACGTTCCTCTGATTTATCAATTACTTTAATCAATAAATCTTTAATTAGGGATAGGTCATCTAAGTTAAATTTGTTATTCCTATCTGTATAGAAATCATTTATTATAGAAAGAGATTTTTCATAATCTTTCTCACTAATTAACTCTTCCACTCCCAACAGATCTAATAAAAAGAAATATTCATCTATATTTTTTCTCATCGGTGTTGCTGTTGCAAATGCTATGTGTTTGATTTCATTAGAGATTTGTTCCACAACTCTTCTAAAATTCGTTTTCTTTGCTGAACCATCATAACCTCTGTGCATTCTGGCATGATGAGCTTCATCAATTACCAAAAAGTCGGGATAAGAATCGTTTTCTAAAAAGATATGTTGTTCATTTGAACGAACTGCCATAGATTTGGACATAATTGCTAAAGGAGGAAAATTTTTATTATATTTTAAAGGAGTATTCTCTTCAATACTTTGAAATTCTTCATCTTTATAGACCCAACTTTTTTTTGTTCTGTCATATCTTGCAAAGTCTAGATCAAAATGTTGTTTCATTTCATCCTGCCATTGTTCTGTTAACGTTGGTGGAGCCAATACTAAAACATCATCTACTAATTTATTTTTAATTAGATAGGCTATAAGCGTTCCTAGTTCGAGAGTCTTGCCCAAGCCAACTTCATCAGAAAAGAGTATCCTAATTGGCCACATTTTCAGTGCCTTTTGTACCGCATTTATTTGATGTGGATATAGTGCCGATTTACCTAAATTAAATTCATGGAAAATTGGAGAAGTTTGTAAATCTTTTTTAAAGTCTAATAAATTTTTATTCTGATTATCTTGTGATCTTCGGTCAACATATTTTATAACATCCTCTCTTGAAGGGTTACCAATTGCTTCAAGGAGCCTTTGAGCATATTCACTATCAAGCTCTTTCACCTCTGTGTTTTCATCATTATTGTTCCAAATTCTCCAAAATATCTCTTCCTTTGTTGGTGCTGAAGGGTCTTCTGATGAAAAGTACTCGGTACCGAAGTCCCAATTAGTAAAAATATCATGAATTTCATAGTTTTTTTCAAAACCACTTTCTGACATATTACCCGACCCAGAAGCAGCTATTTTATTTCCATCTCCATCTTCAAGAAGGTACATTTTAGGATGCCATAGTTCTCCATTTTTATAATTAGCAACTTTAAGTTGTAATTTTTTATCTAAAATCAAATAAGCAATAGTTGCAATTGTAAATCGTGAATTCTCATTTCTTACAAGCTCAATATCTTCTTGTAGTTTTTTTTGAAAATTTTCAATTTCTTCTTTTTGAAGTTCCTCGGTAGCCCCTTTAAGTGTCCTTTCATCATCTACTTGACTTCCAATAACAATTTGAATCACTCCATCATTACTTAAAAAATAGTCGAGGGTTTTTCCAACAGCTTCAAGAGATCCAATACTGTAATAAGCAGTAAGAGCCCTAAATGTTTTTGTGTTTTCTTTGAGTGCAGGTTTTATTACATTGTTAAGTAATTTTCCACTACCCTCTACTGTTCTTCTTAAACGTAAATCTTTGTAGGGCAATTTAGATTATTCTTTTCCATGTTTCAATTAAAACTATATGGTGGTTCATAGGTTCACCGTGTATGTTTTTTGGCGCTATATTTTTCTTATTTATCTGGATTTCAACAAAATCTTTTAACCACTCCCAATCCTGCATTGTTTTTTTTCTACCTGATTTAAATTTCTCAATTTTCTTAATATCCTGCTCTTTAATACCCCAGTCTTTTGCTTCATTAGCAATATCACCCCAGATACTTTTGTCTATAACACTAATTTTTTTCATCCAAGGATTAGAATTCTCATTTTTTTCAATTTCACTTAAACCATTAAACATATCATTAGCCATTTTGACTAGCATTGCAATATTATGCCTAACCCTTGCTGCTCTATTTAAAAATACACCTCTTGTTTGCTCTGGTATTTTTAATATTTCATATAAAAGTGAAGTGTTTCTGTACTTTTTAAGAACTGGAATCAATTCATCTTCTTCTATAGAACTTAAAAACTTTAAAGCGGTAACTTTAGCAACAGTAGTATTTAGTTCGTCAGCTAAAGACAAATCATCAACACCCTCAGGCCAGTGATTAAAAAGGCTATTTAATATATCAAGTAGTTGATCTTCATAATCAGTTAGATCTTGATTTTCAGATTTTTCTAGGGTTAATAGTTCTTCCCAAGCTTCTTTAAATTTTTTATTCATTTTTATAAATATTCTCAATCCAAGATTTTGCATATGCAAATGCCCGTGCATTTTGTATATTTTCTTTAAGTAAAAATTGATGAATCACATGTTCTTTTACTAAATTTAAAGACAATTTTTCCCACTTACCTGTTGCAGAGTCGCTTGTCATTTTTTTCAGCATATCTCCCATTTCCTTATTTATGCCGTCGGCTTCATCGTCAATAAATATTTCAATTTGCTCTCCGGTTTTTTTCCAGTCATAACTACTTCCATCAGTCTTATCTTTGAGTATGAGGAGTTGATATGTTTCACCATGAAAATTAAAAGAATTTTCATCGATAGGTTCAAATATTTCAATAGCTGGTTCCTCTGGACCACCAGGCTCATCAGGACCACCAGGCTCATCAGGACCACCAGGCTCATCAGGACCACCAGGCTCATCAGGACCACTTGGAGTATTTTGTTTATCTTTTAAAAATTTTTCAAGTTCTTTTGGAAATTTTGAACTTACCTCGACTAATGGGTGTTCATTAAAATATTTTAACCATCCTAACGCAAGGAATTTTCCCATTTCAAATTCATCTTGGGCCATTGCTGTTCTTGAAAATCCTTTACCATCTAAGCCTCCGCGCTGTGAATCGACTAATTTAGCCGCTCCTTTCATTATCGGTTCAAGTGCTTTGTTGAATTCTTTATAAAACCTAGTAGTACGATCTAAATCATCTTTTCTCTGATTAGGAGTTAAATAGTTTGTGCTTAAATATCCTTCGATACTAGCTGATTCGTTACTCCACCATTTGCCAAGTTCTTGGTCCTTGTAGGAAACCATTTGGAGTTTTCTATATAATGACAAACCACCTGCTTGATATTGTCCACCTTTATAATTAAGCCACACTGAAAATTGAACTTTAGTGTCAATCGTTTCTGTATTTTCTCTCCAAGAAAACGGAAACTCAAAATCTATGGAGCTGTAAGGCACTTGCCCACCTTGATCACGACCCCACTCTGGTTCACCTATTTTTACTCCGTTGAATTTAATCTCTACAGCAGGTCCTAGATGATTTTCTTGGGTGAAAAAATGCCATGCGTAACATAACTCGTTCATTATTGATTCAGGGTTAAAATTAGTTCTTTTTATCTGCGAAATATAAATAAATGTTCCAGACTTTGTTTTAGCGGGATTAAATACTTTTTCTACATCTTTTATTTTTGTTTTCTTGTTGTACCCATTCTCTTCAATATCACTGAGCATTCCAGACTTCCCAGCCTTAACTTCCTGTGCCATCTTATCGATAGGCATTACCACATGGCAGAGATCCTTATTTTTCCTTTTTGAAACCACCTCAAAATGCCCTCCAAGATTTGCAGTTGCAGCTTTAAGCCCAAATCCATACATTCCCATTAAATCATCAGCACAGTCACTAAGCTCTTTTTGTACTTTTGCAAAACCCATGGCATTTTTTAATTCCTCTGGTTCCATTCCTCCAGCATTATCTTGAATAGTTATTTGTTTTGCTGACATATTGATATCTATCGATAGTTTTGGACGTTTTGCTTTTTTTCCACAATATTCCTCTATCCAGGAGTCGATAGAGTTAGCAATGATTTCGTTTATTGCTAGCAATGGATCCATATCTTCAGCACTAAGAGCTTTGTAAAAAGCATTACCTAACTGAGGTTGAAATTGAGTCATTTACTCTCCAATAAGTTAACTAAACCGTCACTATCAACAATAGATAGATTAGCACTAGGAAGTGACAAATTTTCTACAAGTTTATTCCAGTAGTTTTTTATTTTTATTTCTTGCCAAAACTCTCCACCCAAATACAAAATAGCTTTGTCTACAGAATCCATATTATGTACCCAGTGGCTGAGCTCTTTAGCGTATAGATCAATTTTCATCCAAGCTGTACCAGAGGGACTTTCTTGCCCCATGTACCTTATGCAATATTCTGGTTTATATCTTTTAGTAGCGATAAAGATATTTATCTTTGGGGTTCTTCTGGTAATGTGATTTATCATTAAACTTGCATCAAAGGAATCTCTTATAGGACGTACTTGATATCTATTATTTTCAAAAATAGCTATCATTTCAGACTTATAGTCACTGGGCATGTTTTCCTATTTTAAATATTTCAGTCATATCTGTCTAGTAATATGTGTAAAGACAATGACTAATATTACAAAACCAACACTTAAGTGGGTTGGAGGAAAGACAAAACTTAAATATCTAATATCAGATGCTTTGTATTTGCTTCAAAGCAAAAACAACCAAACTTTTGATTACTATGAACCATTTTTTGGTGGAGGTTCAATTTTTTTTCACTTAAAGGATCTAGAATTAATTGATTCAGCTTATTTGAATGATGCCATACCCCAGCTTGTTTCTTACTATGAGATTATTTCAGATAGAAACAATCTTGAAACTTTTATTGAACAGTGTGAGGAAATAGAGATTAAGTTTAATAAATTATTATCTAAAAAAGAAAGACCTGTTTCGGAGTACAAAGCTTTAGTTAGTGAGTTTAATTCAATATGGGTAAAAGAAATAATAGTTTCAGAGACAGAGGAATCCAAAAAACAAAAAAAATATATTCAAATAAATCCAAAAATTAAAGAACAAAAGATCAGGTCAGCTGTTTTGATGCAAGCAATTAATAAACTATGTTTTAACGGAATGTTTAGGGTGAATGGTAATAATCAATTTAATGTTCCGATTGGGAGTTATAAAAAAGTTAATATTATTGATAAAGACAACCTTGCTAATGCAAGCCTTTACCTATCAAATGCAAAAATAACATGTAATTCATATAAAGAAATTATTAAGAATATTAAAAAGAGAAACAGCTTTATCTATTTAGATCCTCCATATATTCCAAATTCAAAAACCTCATATTTTACTGATTACAGTTCACAAGGGTTTAAAAATAAAGATCATGTTGAACTTGGAAAAATATATTTTAAGTTAGTAAATGCTGGAAACAATGTGATACTTTCAAACAATAATAATAAATTGGCAAGAGAGATTTTTTTGCAAAACAAAAAGCTCCATTGTTATGAGGTTTTAGTTTCAAAATCTATTAATAGTAAAAAAGATGGTAGGGGAAAGATTGGTGAGCTTCTAGTTTCTACATTTGAACTTAAAAATATTGAAGAAAAATTTAACTTAAAAAAAATCAAGTAAATTTTTATATAAACCTTTTTGTAAATTTAAATATTCCTAAATATCAGTTTTTTCAAATATTACAGACTTAGACAAGTTAAAAAAATGTCGTAGAAGAAACTTATATTATTGTTATGAAAAAAATTCATATATCAATAGAGGTAAGTGATGACGTAAAAGAGGGTAGTATCGGATTTTATCCAAATTTTTGGAAAGGATACATAAGCCAAGTTCGTGGACACAAAGTTGTAGAATACATAACAGAGGGGTACGAAGATTGAAAAAATTTATTCTACTTATAGTGCTATTTAGCTTTTGCAGTACTAATTCTTCCCAAGTAGTTGAAGAATCAATTCAAAATTCAACTACTATCAGCACTTCTTCGACTTCAACTACTACAAGTGTTACCTCAACGACTTTGCCTGAAATTTTATCAGAAAAACTTTATGCTTCCGAACTAAAAATTGGTGATTGTTTTGATTATTTAGGTGGTGAGGGTTATTATTTCTCAGCTGATTATTACGTCAC
>MDTB01044998.1_pt1 | contig 17793 bp, 15 predicted proteins | sample 811161 | NCBI WGS metagenome assembly MDTB01 (sample SAMN05326650, study PRJNA326480) | marine metagenome | isolation source: seawater | place: Mediterranean Sea | collected 2009
TACCAAACTATGGTAATGCTAAGCAAGGATATCTATTACATGTTGGAATGTGTATTGCGATTGAGCCAATGATAAACGCAGGGTCTAAAGAAATTTTTACCGCTAAAGATGGGTGGACAATTTTAACAAAGGATGGTCTTCCTTCAGCTCACTTTGAACATACAGTGGCGATAACAAATGATGGGCCAAAAATACTAAGTGTTGGATCTAATGGCTAAAGAACAACCAATTACAATCGATGGGGTTATTAAAGAAACTTTACCTAGTGCAATGTTTAGAGTTGAGGTTGAGATTGGGGGGAAAGCCCATGAGGTTCTAGCGCATGTTAGTGGAAAAATGAGAATGCATTTTATTAAAATATTACCAGGGGATGTAGTAACGCTTGAAATATCCCCATATGATCTCTCTAGAGGAAGAATAACATACAGGCAAAAATAATAAGCTATGAAAGTTAGACCATCAGTAAAAAAGATTTGTGCAAAATGCAAAGTAATAAAAAGAAAAGGTGTTGTGTTGGTTATTTGTGAAAATCCAAAGCATAAACAACGCCAAGGATAGGAATTTAAATGGCTAGAATAGTTGGTGTAGATATACCTAGAAATAAAAAAGCTCCATACTCATTAAGTTATATACATGGTATCGGACTAACGACAGCAAAGCTGCTTTGCTCTAAAGCAAAAATAGATTTAAATACAAGAATTCAGGATTTAAAGGAAGAGCAAGTTGTTCTGCTGCGTAATGCAATCTCAGATTTAGGACTTAAAGTTGAAGGAGAATTGAGATCTGAAGTTGCAATGAATATTAAACGTTTAAAAGATGCGGGCGCATATAGGGGACTAAGACATCGTCGAGGTCTTCCAGCAAATGGACAAAGAACAAAAACTAATGCAAGAACTCGAAAGGGTAAGAAGAGGACCATTGGTCTTGGTAAAAGTTAAAACTTTAAAAAAGAGAGTTAATTGTGGTAGATAAACCATCTAAAAAGAAAAAGAAAAAAAATATTGAGCCTCACGGCGTTGCTCATATTAAATCGACTTTTAACAATACACATATAACATTAACGGATAGATATGGGAATGTTATCGTTTGGGAAAAAGCAGGTACTTCAGGATTTAAAGGATCTCGAAAAAGTACAGCGTATGCGGCTACAATGGCTGCTGAAAAAGCTGCTCAGTCGGCATTATCTTTAGGTCTATCAAGTGTGGATGTTCAAGTAAAGGGTCCTGGGTCAGGAAGAGAGTCTGCTATAAGAGCCTTAGCTGTCGCCGGTTTGCAAATAACAAGTATTAAGGATGTAACACCCTTACCTCACAATGGATGTAGACCTCCTAAAAGAAGAAGAGTATAATTTATTATGGCGAAATCAAATACACCAAAAGGGAAACTAGTACGAAAATTTGGAGAAAATATTTATGGAAATCCAAAATATGATCGTTTATTGAATCGTAAATCCTATGCACCTGGTCAACATGGTCAATCAAGGAGATCTAAGTTGTCTAATTATGGTGTGCAATTGCAAGAAAAACAAAAAATTAAGTTCATGTATGGTCTGTTAGAAAAACAATTTAGATTAACCTTTGAACGTGCGGAAAAGATGCAAGGAGAAACTGGAACAAATATGTTGCAGTTACTTGAATCGCGTCTTGATAATGTAGTATATCGTCTTGGTTTTGCACCTTCAAGACCTGCGGCTAGGCAATTAGTAAATCATAAACACTTTCTAGTTAATAATACAGTCGTTAATATTCCATCATTCAGGCTAAAAGCTGGTGATAGAATTGAGGTTCGTCAAAAAAGTAAGAAAATAGATCTAATTCTAGATTCTATGAGAAGAATAAAAGGAGATATGGATTTGACATGGCTAGGACTAGACAAAGGAAAGATGCGTGGAACTTTTCAAACTGTTCCTGATAGGGACGAAATGCAACTTACTGTAAATGAACAGTTGGTTGTTGAACTTTACTCAAAATAATTGAAATAGGAATATATTTTATGGCAAATAAAGGACTTGAATTAAATGTTGATTTTAAAGAAAAATCAAAGTCGGGTAACCAAGGTTCGTTTAATCTACAACCTCTAGAGCGTGGTTATGGAACAACTATTGGTAATGCTATGCGGCGAGTTTTATTGACAAGCATTCCAGGAGCGGCAATCACGCATGTTAAAATAGATGGAGTTCAGCATGAATTTTCTACAATAAAAGGTGTAAAAGAAGATGTTGCTGATATTATTTTAAATTTAAAAAAAGTTAGATTTAAACTTATGGATAATGAGCCAGAAAAAGTTACCCTGAAATTAAAAGGGAAGAGGACATTTACTGCTCAAGACATACAGGATTCAAGTAATCAATTTGATATTTTAAATCCTGATGAATATATTACTGAAATCAATTCAAAAGGTACGCTTGAGATTGAACTTCGTATTGGTATTGGGAAAGGATATGTTCCATCTGAGGATAATGATAAGCCAAATTTACCAGTTGGAACATTATCGATTGATAGTATTTATAACCCTGTTACAAAAGTAACCTTTAATATTCAGCCTGTTCCAGGTGCTAAAGATCCAATTGAAATTTTAACTCTAGACGTTCTCACCGATGGTTCCATCACTGCTAAAGATGCAGTTTCATATTCTGCGACTTATATGAGAGAACATTTAAAATACATTGAGGCTATTTCAAACCCAAGTGTTTTAGAGATTTCGGATGGTGTATCCGATGAAACTATGGCATTAAGAAAATTATTAAACCAAACTATTGATGAAATGGAATTATCAGTTAGGAGTTATAATTGTCTACAGGCTGCAGGAATTAAATATATACATGAATTAGTAAGTAAAGAAGAAAACCAAATGTTAAAATATAAAAATTTTGGTAGAAAATCCTTGACTGAATTAATAGAAAAACTGGATTCCATGGGGTTAAACTTTGGTATGGAAGTTGATAAAATTATGGCTGAAGAAGGGTAACTATGCGTCATAATAAATCTGGACGTAAACTTAGTAGGAAAACAGCCCATAGAAAAGCGCTCATGGCAAACCTCGCTTCTTCTTTAATTACTCATAAAAAGATTAAAACAACAGAAGCAAAAGCAAAAGAGTTGAGGAAGTTTATAGAACCAATAGTTACTTTTGCTAAGAGAGGTGATTTACATGCTAGAAGGCAAGTATTGAAAAAAATACCTCATAAATCAATAGTTAAAGAGCTATTTGAAAATATTGGTCCACTTTATCAGGAACGGAATGGAGGTTATACTAGAATAATTAAACTTGGTTTTAGAGATAATGATTGTGCACCAGTATCCATCATTGAGTTCGTTGATTTTGAGGTTGATACTGTCACTGCTGCTGAAGAATAAAATAAATTACAGATTTGTGAAATATCTCTGGAAAATAGCAAGAGGGGTAGCATTTGTTACCCCTCTTTTTTTATTACAGTTTCAATTAAATGCAAGTACGTTTAAAGTCCGGTCGCTTTGGGTTGTTCGAGACTATATTACAACTCCTAAAATCATAGATGAAGTTTTAGATTTCGCAAGTAGTAATAATTACAATCATCTTTTTGTTCAAATCAGAGGAAGAGGTGATGCCTATTATAATTCAAGCATTGTACCAAGAACTCATTTATTGAATAAAGATAGTTTTGATCCGTTAGAATATGTTTTAAGGAAATCGAAGGAAAAAAACATTAAAGTGCATGCTTGGTTTAATGTGTATTATTTATGGTCATCACCATCAAAACCAACACAAAATGACCATGTTTTACTAAATCACCCTCAATGGATTGACACTAAATCACCTGACCAAATGGATATTGAATATATGTTGGGTAGAATGAAAAAAGATAGGAAAATTAATGGAGAAGGCTTTTATTTAGCACCTACACATCCAGAAGTTGAAGCACATCTTCAAAATGTTATAACGGAGCTATTACAGAATTACCATTTAGATGGAATTCATTTTGATTATATTAGATATCATGATATTAACTATGGTATGAATCCAATTGGTCTAAAGTTTTTTCTTAATTATAATAGTGGTATTCCAGGAATTCCTTCATTAAATATACAAAAAAAGCCATCTTTTTCTGAATTTAAAAAATTTGCAATAACAAGATTTTTAAAACAATCTTCAATGCGAATAAGAGCATATCAACCGAAATGTATTATATCAGCTGCAGTAAAACCAAATCTATATAATGCGCGAAATACATTCGGACAAGAATGGGATTTATGGCTTTCAAAAGGATATATTGATTGGGCAGTTCCAATGAATTATACCTTTGATAATAAAATCTTTGAAAAAAATATAAATATTATGATTAATGAAATACCTAAAAATAATATTAATAAAATAGTAATGGGAATAGGTGCTTATAATCAAACTGAACGTTCTTCGGGGCAAAAAATTTATAAAACTGGAAAATATGATTTTAAGGGTATTAGTATATTTTCGTATACTGTATTTAAGAAAAAACCATCTTATGCAAAAGAATTAAAAAAATATTTTCAATAATAAAATATTATATAATAAAAATGTCGAGAAAAATATATCCACCAACTGGTAAAAGTCTAAAATGTAAAAACTGGCAGATAGAGGCTGCATATAGAATGATCCAACATAATCTTCATCCAGACGTTGCAGAAGTCCCGGAGGACCTTATAGTTTATGGGGGTAAAGGTAAGGCTGCGAGAAACTGGGAATCATTTGATTCTATCCTAAGAACTTTAGAGAGACTTAGACCAGATGAAACCCTCCTGGTTCAATCTGGGAAACCAGTTGGTGTTGCAAAAACCCATGTCTATTCTCCAAGAGTTCTAATTGCAAATTCAAATTTAGTACCTAAATGGGCAAATTGGGATCATTTTAATAAATTAGAACAAGATGGCCTTATTATGTTTGGTCAAATGACAGCGGGGAGTTGGATATATATTGGTACTCAAGGGATATTGCAAGGTACTTATGAAACATTTATTGCAGCTGCTAAAAAGCATTGGAATAAAGATAATCTTGTAGGAAAACTGATTTTAACATCGGGTCTAGGTGGAATGGGAGGTGCCCAACCCTTAGCAGTTACAATGGCTGGAGGTGTTTCTATATGTGTTGAAGTCGACAACCATAGGATTCAAAGACGACTTGATACAAAATATTTAGACTGTGCAACCAAATCAATTGATGAGGCTATTCATTTAGCTAAAGAAGCATTAAATAATAATAAACCATTATCAATAGGTTTATTGGGAAATGCTGCAGATATAATTCCAAGTTTTGTAAAAAGAAAAATTATACCAAATATAGTCACTGATCAAACTTCTGCTCATGATGAACTAGTAGGGTATATCCCTAATGGATATACGATGGATGATGCTACATTATTGAGAGATAAAGATTCCGAAAAATATATCGCAGAATCTATCCGGTCAATAGGAGAGCATGTTCAAGGTATGCTAGACTTGAAGAAAAAAGGTGCTATTGTATTTGATTATGGAAACAATATTAGAGCTAAGGCAGTGAAAGCAGGTGTTGAAAATGCATTTGATTTTCCCGGGTTTGTACCAGAATACATAAGGCCATTATTTTGTGAAGGCAAAGGTCCTTTTCGCTGGGTAGCTTTATCAGGAGATCCAGAAGATATCTATAAAACAGATGAGAAAGTTATTGAACTATTCCCAGATGATACAGCGTTATGTAATTGGATAAAATTGGCCAAAGATAAAGTGAAGTTTCAAGGCCTTCCTTCACGTATTTGTTGGTTAGGCTATACCCAAAGAGCAAAATTTGGTTTATTATTAAATAATATGGTTAAATCAGGGGAATTATCAGCACCAATTGCTATAGGAAGAGATCATCTTGATTGTGGCTCTGTTGCTTCTCCAAATAGAGAGACAGAATCTATGAAAGATGGTAGTGATGCTATTGCAGATTGGCCTATCCTTAATGCATTGCTTAATACTGCTAGTGGAGCTTCATGGGTTTCATTTCATCACGGAGGTGGAGTGGGCATGGGTTATTCCTTACATGCTGGTCAGGTTGTTGTTGCTGATGGAACTGATGAGATGGCACTGAGGCTTAAATCAGTATTAACAAATGACCCTGGTATGGGAATTTATAGACATGCAGATGCAGGGTATGAAGATGCGATTGAAAATGCAAAAAAATGGGATGTTGATATTCCCATGAAAAATATATAATAAATATATGTCTCTTACCAAGCTTTCAAATATTGGACAACTAGTTACTTATAATTCCAAATTAGATGAAATGGAAGTTAAAAATAGCATAGAAATAATTATTGAAGATGAAACAGTTATAGAAATTGGAAATAATCTTTTTAACTGTGATATAAATATTGATTGTAATAATATGTTAGTTACACCAGGATTTGTTGACCCGCATACTCATCCCATATTTTTTAATGATAGGCAGGAAGAATTCTCTTTACGATTAAGTGGGGTTAGTTATGAGCAAATCTCTAAAACTGGAGGTGGTATTTTAAGTAGTGTTTCAGATTTTAGGAAAGCAACGATAAAACAGATAAAGTCTAAAGTAAAAAAACGAATGGATAATTTTTTAAACCTAGGTACAACCACAGTAGAATGTAAAAGCGGATATGGATTAGATGTAGAGTCTGAGCTCAAGTCGCTTAAAGTAATAGATGAAGTTAATAAGGAGCATGAAATAGAAATGGTTCCAACTTTTATGGGTGCACATGCTTTCCCTTTGGAATACAAAGATGACAATGATGGCTATGTCAATCTGATTTGTAGTAAAATGATACCAGCTATCGCAGAACAAGGTATTGCTGTTTTTAATGATGTCTTTTGTGAAGATGGATATTTTGATTTAGAGCAGTCACTAAGAATATTAGAAGCTGGTAAAAAGTATGGCTTGCAACCAAGGTTACATGCTGATGAATTCAGAGACTCAGGATCTGCAACCTTAGCTGCTAAAGTACAAGCTATTACTGCTGATCATTTGATGAAAATTAGTGATAAAGGAATATCAGACCTTGCTGAAAATGATGTTATTGCAACTCTTCTGCCCGGCACTACATTTTTTCTTGGTAAAACAAATTACGCTCCTTATCATAAATTAAAAAAGGCGGGAGTAGAAGTTGCTCTTGCAACAGATTTTAATCCAGGGAGTTGTAATATACAATCGATGCCATTTATTATTTCAATAGCCTGTATTTATATGCAAATGAACATACTGGATGCTATTAAAGGGGCAACCTATAATTCTGCTCGTTCATTAAATCTAGAAAATAAAATTGGATCTATAGAGATTGGTAAAACAGCTGATATTATTGTTTGGAAATTGGAACGAGCTGAGCAAATACCATATCATGTTCCTACCCATCCAATGCAATATGTGTTTAAAAATGGATGTTCTGTAATTACAGCTTGATTATACTTAAATTGGTATGTTAAAATCAGAAGTAATAAATAAACAAGAAAAATGAAATCTAATCGAATATTTTATATATTATTTTTATCTATTTTATTTAATGGAAATTGGTTGGTTGCTAACTATGCTTTCAAAAAAAAGATAAAAGATGTCTGTAAGTCATACCGTGTGCCAATGGAATCATCTCAATTATCTCTTGGTTCAGATGAAGTGGCTATAGCAATAGAAGGTGGTAGGAATAATTTTGAAATGTTTATGTTAGTAGGTTTTGCGTCAGCAGGTGAAGCTATTGCTCACCAAAAAGCTATGGGACTATCAAATGCTTATATACCAAGTTCAATCAGGGTGAGTGTCTCAGTCCCTATTTCGAGAGGAGAGTTTAATACGTTTGTAGCTATTTGTGATGCTGAAATGGCAATTTCATTAGCAGACGGACGTTTAGATTCAGCAGAATTCATGCAGGAAATCATGAAAAAAATGGAAATAATATAAGGAGTAAAGATGCTACAAGATCCTAATTCATTAATGGGCATTTTAACACAATATCTTCGAGCTGTTGGGTGGTCCGTTGCAGCTGCAGTAGGGTTCGCATTTGGAATCGGTATTGCGTTAAAGGTCTTTGATTGGTTATCAACAGATATTGACGAATGGGAAGAAATAAAAAAAGGGAATATGGGAGTTTCCTTAATTTTTGTTTCTCTTATCGTGATGGTAGGTCTATTGGTCTATAAAGTTATATAATTAGATAAGAACCGGTAAAAAAGCCTTTCTTTAGAAAGGCTTTTTTATATTAATAGACATATTCTTTCTAAAAATTTCTTATCAATTTCATTAAAGTCATTTAATGTAGGTGAGTCAATATCTAAAACTGCAATTACCTCTTTATTACTGAATATAGGTATAACTATTTCAGAATTTGTTTCTGAATCACACGATATATAATATTGAATTTTTGATACATCATTTATAATTATTGTTTTTTTCTTTTTTGCTGAAGTACCGCAGACTCCATTTCCTATAGAAATCCTGCTACATGGAAGAATACGACCATGATATGGACCAATCTCTAAAAAATTATTAGATAAAATATAAAACCCACAAAATATCCAGTAATTAAATTTTGTATAAAGTTCAGAAGCAATAATAGACATTTTTGAAATCGATGATAATTGTGGTTCAGTATCTAAAATGTTTTCTAGATGTATTGTAACGTTTTTGTATTCTTGTTTTTTATTTTTCATTTTGATATTAGAATTATCAGATACATTATTATAGGTGCTGTGGCCGTATTTATCAAATTAACTAAATCATTAGTCATCCAAGCTTTTCCAGATATGATTTTATTTCCTATATCATCTTTTTCAATTACCTCTCCAATATTATTCTCGTATTTAGCTTGTATTGACCCTCCTAGTATTGAATCAAATAGTGCTGCTGAGAATCCAGAAAAAATTATACCATAAATGAGAAAAGGTGATTGGAAATTCAAAAACCATCCAACAGCACCAATGAAACAGCTTCCCAATAGTGAACCTAGAGTCCCAATCTTTGTAATCCCTCCGGATAAGCCATGATTAATTTTTTTGAATGTAATTATTGAAATAGGTTTATTTTTTGATAGTTTACCAAATTCTGTACCCCATGTATCGGACATTGCAGCAGAAGTAGAAGATAAAAATAGTAAAAAGTTTATTGGGTCTGGATGAAAATAATTATAAATACAAATTAATAATCCAATACCTCCATTTGAATATACTTGTATAATATTTCGTCCTGACTCTTTTTGTTTGTAGAATGATGCATGATTAAGAACTTTCCCTAATAGTGAGCTTAATATAAAAAATACTGCGATTGGAATGACATAGGAATATGAACCCAAAGTAAAAATAATAATACCCATTATAATTCCGCCAAAAAGTCCATTTATATTCAGTGAGTCTATTTTATACGAAAGAAAAAGAATTCCAATGATTAAAATGAGGGAAAATATTTTTTCAATAATAATCATATCTATAATACTGTGATTACTTGGTGGAATTAATTCAAAAAAACATATCATAAGTATAATGCTTACTAGTGGTATCGAAAGATTGTCTGATCCTTTAGAGCTAGTTACCTCTGCTATTGTTGCTCCTGCTGCAATAATCATGGTGAATAAAAAAAAGTATAAATTTGAATAATCAAAAAATAGTTTACCGGAAATATAAATAATTATGAAAGAGGTAATAAAAAAGGTAAAAGTACCTTGGATAGTTTTTTTATCATTCCATACAATAAATTCTATTGGATTTTTAAATGATTCGCCAATCTCTGCTGCTAAAGGGTCTGCAAATGCTAATATAGATAAACTTATAATTATTAGCTCAGGAAAATCCCAAAAAAATGTTGTTAATATCACAAATGAAATCGGAAAATAAATAGTTCCATACGTTACTCTATTTTGCGAATGAATTCCTTTAAAAAGGTTTGTTTTATATGTTGTTATGTTTAATATGATAAATATAATAGCAAGTAAATTTGGTAGAGTATTATTTGTAAAAATAAAAGGTGTACCAACAATCAGGGTCCCCACGGAAAGATGAATAATTCTTCGAATTTTATCAGGAGAAAGGAGATTTTTATTTATAATGAAATTGCTTGCCAAAATAAATAAAAATATGCTTGCTAACAAGATAAAGAATGTTGCCCATTCATTTTCAAAAGGAACCCATAATGGAAATGCCATTCGTAAACTTATTGAATGACAATTTAAATGGCAATGGAAGAACTTTATGATAATCACTGATATTATTAATCTTGCAAAAAAGGTAATATGAAATGGTAGGAGTAAATACTTTTGTAAAAAGACAGGTTGAAGGTTCTGGTAAAACATATGCCCAAACTTTGACCTTTGATGAGATTGCAAAACACGCTGAATATCAAATGATAAAAGAAAAATATTCTGAAGGATATAGAGATGGTGTACGAATTGTCCATGCCGATCAATCTATAATTAAAGATTTTATTTGTCCCTACGTTAAGTTAAATAAAAACACTAAACTAATATCCAAGCTTACTCGTCGAAGAGAGAAGGAGGAGTTTTATATTCAAACTAGAGCGTTAAACGGTGACCGAGTAGTCACAGGGAATGTTGATTTGATTCTTTACAGAAAAGATGTTCTTGAAGAGAATGATGAAAGATCTACCAATCATGAATGGGAATTAATTAGTTTTAATGCAATACCTATTGGTATAGAATATTTACCTATGGGAGTAGTAACTATGATGAGGAATCAATTGAATTTGATTGGTGGTACTAGGGCTAGATATAGTACAGAAGAATGGGCTTATTCTGTAGATTTCTGGCAAAAGTATGCCCCTTTAGAACCAGATATTTAAACAAGATAAAGGTATTTACAATTAGATAATGAATAATTAAGTTCTAGCTATATAGCCATTTAGGTAATCCATAGTTAATTTGGCTTTTAATAACCGAGGTAATATGAAGCGGAATTTCATAAATATTAGCTTATCCTTGTTTGGATGGGATAGAGTCTTAGTAATCTTTTTATTTATATCCTTCTCATTTGGGCAAGGATATGATATAACTGGTAGAGCTTTCAATGAATTAGGAAAAAAGCTAGGTCCAGTTAGAGTTGTTCTGTACAGCCAAAATAAAAAGAAAGTCATTGAATTGGAAACTCCTAGTAGTGGTAAGTTTAAATTAAAAAATATACCTGATGGAAAATATACTATGAATCTGTATGGTCCTGATGGATATGGAATTACAGAGAATTTATCTATTAGTGGTGTTAATATTGATGATTTGAGTCCCGCCTTAAATCCTAATCCAGACCAAACTCAAATTAAAATTGAAGCAGCGGGGAATGGAGCTTCCTTAAATTGGGACCCAATTAATAGTGCGCTTGAATATGTCATTTATAGAGATAATAATGAAATAGCAACGGTTCGCGAAACTTTTTATTTAGATTCATTAGGCCCTGGACAAACATATGCGTATAATATAATTGCAGTAAAGAATGATCAGTCAACTGGTGTAAGATCAATTACTGAATATGGTAAATCTTTGATGTCACCGCCCGAGAATATAGTTTCTGATGTCAAAAAGAATATTGTGAAACTATCATGGAATCTAGTTGAAAATGCAACTGGATATTTAATTTATAGAGATGGTGAAAGAATTAACACAACAGCTGATAACTCATACATGGATTTTAAATTAAAATATGATACTGAATATTCATACACTATAGCAACTTTAGATCATGATTCCGATCAAGGGAATCAGTCAGTTAGTGTATTTGCAGAAACTCATCCCGAAATTAATGCACCTAAGAGTCTTAAAGCTGAGAGTGGAGAAAATCAGGTAACGCTTACCTGGAAAATTGAAGAAAATGCTATTAAGTATTATGTTTATCAAAATTCTGTGCTTGTTGATTCTACGACTGGCATTACTGCTAATGTTTCTACAGAAGCAGGAACTGAGAATTGTTTTACAGTCGCTGGAGTAGATCAGTATGGATCTATTGGTCCGAAATCAGAAGCGGCATGTGATAAAAGCCAATTTAGTCCTCCGGACACTATAACCGTTACAAATGACAGACGTAATAATAATTTAATTGAATGGTCTTTGGTCGAAGGAGCTAGCTCATATAATTTATATGCAAATGGTAAATTGCAAACAAATACAGATAAGCTTGAGATTAATTTAAGGAACTTAAAATGGGATACAGATTATAGTTATTATTTGACATCGTTAACTGAGGATGGTATTGAAGGTCCAAAATCACCAGATTATACTGTAAGGACTCCAAAAATATACATTATTGAAGGTCTATTATTGGATGAGACTGGAGATGCGAATAATGTTGATCAAGCTAAGGTCTTTTTATATGATTCTTCAGGTACCTCGCTTCTCGAAGATTTTATTGTATCAAAAAATGGTAAATTTAGATTTGAAAACGAGATTATTTCTGATCATTACACAATTATGGTTTATGGAAATGGAAGCGGTAATGGTGGAGACAGGGTTCATGTAGAAAATAGCGATATTAATGATCTTAGAATTAATTTGTCTACCGAAGGTTTAAGACCGGAAGTTTTTGTCGAAAGAGGAGTAGGCCAATTAACAGTTCATTGGTCAGATATTCCTCAAGCAAAATCATATAATATTTATAAAAATGATAGGCTCATACAAAATATAATCGGCGACACATCTTACGTTGATATTGTTGCTCCCGGTGTGCCAACTACATATATGGTCCGGTCTATAGATCTTTATGATTTAGAAGGACCTACATCTAATACTGTAACTGAAAAAGCTTCTTTCCCACCGCCAGACCTTACAATCTCAGTAATAGCTGGTGGCTATGCAGTAGAAGGAAGTGGTCGCCTTATAAACCTAACTTGGCCTGCTGTTCCTGGAGTTACAAAATATGCATTATATAGAGATGGTGAGCTTTTAGCCAAACAATCTGAACTCCTTTTCGAAGAAAAAGAATTGGAATGGAATACAAAATATGTTTATGGTATTAATTCTATAGATGCTGATGATATAGAAGGTGTTAATTTTGTTGATTCTGTTACGACACATCCAGAAGTTACTGCCCCTGTATTCAAGTTAGAAGGAAAAGTGAATTCTGTGGAACTTATTTGGGATGCCATCCCAGGGATGGAGGGCAAATATAAAATTTTTAGAAATGGTGGAAATATAGCAGATCTTGATGCTTTGGGTTTTATAGATCCTGTGACACCGGGAACTGAGTATTGCTATACCTTGGCTGCCGAAGATACTTTTAAAACTGTTGGCCCTGATGCTGAAATTCAATGCCAGAAGGGATATTTTGCTCCTCCTGGAAATTTCGTGGGTAGAGTTTTAAGAAATTACGCTGCATTTACATGGGAGCCTGTTTTGGCTGCTAGTGGATATCGAATATATAGGGATAATGAGTTAATCCTAGATACTCCTGATGTAACAGAATTGGTTGATCAAGATTTGAAGTTTGATACATATTATACATATGAAGCATGTAGTTATGACCAGGATGGAGATGAAGGGCCAAGGATTACATATCCACTAACAACACATGAAGAAGTGTTGCCAGTAGGATTGTCAGCAGAAGCTGACCTTGAAAAGATTACTTTAAATTGGGATAAATCGGAATTACGAATTGATCATCAGTATAGAATATATCGTGATGATGAATTATTAACAGCTACAACAAACTTATTTTATGAAGATCCAGTTCCTCCAGGAAAATTCTATTGTTATGATATAAGAGTAATAGATAAATATGATACAGAGAGCCCTTCCTCGAATAAAGAATGTAAAAAAGTATTGGTTAATTATCCTAGAATGCTACAAGTAACTGGTGATGTGAGAAGAGTATTATTTAATTTTAAACAAATGGTTGGTGCTGTGGCTTATAATATTTATGAAGTTGATAAAGAAACTGATTCATTGACATTTCTCACAAAGACAAGAAGTACATATTATGAGCATAAAGGTCTAGAGTTTGATGCAGAATATTGTTATCAAATTGCTAGTGAAGATGGTGATGGAGATGAAGGGCCCCGATCTCCTGTAATGTGCGGATATGTTTTACCTCCTCCCCATCTTACTCTTATAGAAAAAAAGTTTGTGGAAAATACTGGAAACGGTATACTTGATGGTCGTGAAAATGGGTGGGCAATATTTAAAATCGTTAATGATGGAAGGAGTCCTGCTAGAGAATTAAAACCTTGGTTGAAGCCTGAAGATGGGACTATGACTCCTTCGCTAAAAATAGATTCTGTTGAGACAATACCTCTACTTGCGGTTGGTGACACGCTACAAGTAGAATTTTCTATATATGCTAAACTAAAAATTGAAAGTGGTGATAGAAAATTCTTTTTCCGCATGGAGGAATTTTCTGGAATGGATCTTGAACCAGAACCCATTTCTTTTCCAACCTTAAAGGTCACGCCTCCAAATCTAGTCGTTACAGATTTTTCCATAGACAATGAATGGGGTCAACACTATGTACCAAAAAATGAAGTTGTAACATTAACTATACGAGTACAAAATCTTTCCATTGGTCTAACAGATACTGCAAGTATAAAGTTTAGACGGGATAGTACATTTGTTACAGAGGATACGGATGAGCTCCATGAATTTGGATTGATTAGTGGTGGACAGCATATTGATTTAAGTTTTGAGATTTTGTCTCGAGAAAATAATTTCACTATAGATTTAGAATTGTATGATTATTTTGAAACAAGAAAGGCAACATCTATTTTCATTGAGACAATGAAAAAATATAAAGGTAGAGATGAATTAGTATATCATGAGACACCATATCCAAAAGATATATCAATTGGTGAAAAAAGTATATTACCAGAAATAATTACTGATATTCCAAAAGCATCACTAGATAGAGAGACGATTGGAATAGTATTAGGGAATCCTACCTTTTGGGATTCCACTATAGTAAGTAGACCCTCTACGGTTGATAATGTTAAGCAAGTGAGAGAATATTTCCATAATCTTTTTGGTCTTTCAGACTACGAAATTGTTCCAAGTCATTATTGGTTATTTAATGAAGGAATAACCAGTAGTGATTTTAATACAATATTTGATCCATCTATAGGATATATAAAGAAGAAGATTGTTTCTAATCTTGAATATTCTGAAAAAGATAGCTTAGATATCATTATTTATTATACTGGAGAAGGTACGACTTATAAAGATGAGAAAGTTTTACTTCCTTATGATGCAAATACTTCAAACAGTACATCTTTTTTCTCTATTCAAAATCTATATGATGATTTAGAAAAGATTCAGTCGATGCCTGAGGTTGGTAATGTAACAATATTTATGGACGTAGATTTTAATAACGCTGCTTTTTCTCAAAATCTTGTTAAGAAAAGTGATATGGAAGACGAATCTAAGAAAAAGAAAAAGAAAAAGAAAAAGAAGGATAATGAAAAGCCAGTTGTTGTTTTACCTAAGGAGATAATGCCTCCGGAATCTATCACTGTATTTTATGCATCGGACATTACACAACTTGCATATGACCATCCTCAATATAATAGTAGTATGTTTACATATTTTCTTCTTAAAGGACTAAAAGGTGAAGCAGATAATGGGGATAAGAAAATAACTGTATCTGAATTACATAATTATGTACTAAAAAATGTAGAGGATACAACCAAAACGCTATATAAAGATCTTCCCCAGATTCCAATATTATTTACCTCTAATCCTGACAGAGTCCTTTATAAACTTCCATAAACAATCATTGGCCTGATTGTATGTTAACGCGATTATACCCAAGATTATTTATAAGGATTACATTTTTTATATATTTCTTTAATATTTTTCTCTATTCTCAAAATATAAAGATTACAGGGGATATAAAGAATGTTCTTGATAAGCCAGTTAAAAAAGCTGTTATTACTCTACGAAATTTAAAAGATGAAATAATTAAAGAAGAGATATCTGATCGAAAAGGTGAATTTATTATAGAAGATATAGACCCAAAGTTTTATTATTTAATAGTAGACCATGAAACAGAGGGATTGCAACGTATAAAAATTAATCCAAGGAAAAATAAGAATGAGGATCTCTATTTAAATTTTATACTAGATGGCAATGATAAACCTGTTATTTGTTATCTATTCGGTGATGAACCTTCGACTACATTTGATCCAATTTTAAATTTTAAAGAAATCAAAATAGAAACGGAACCTGAACATATTATCTTAACATGGAGAGATATCAATCAGGCTAAGCTCTATACTTTGTTTGAAAATGGTAAAGAAGTATACGTAGGAGAGAAAAATAGATTTGAAAAAGATTTACAACCAGGGGTTGAGTTTTGTTATACTATCAAAGCCTCTGGTAGTCATGGTCTTGAAGGAGAAGTTTCCTCTTCCTTCTGTGCAAGTGTTCCGACAAAAATGCCTAGGGATATTGTAGCTAATGAATATAAAAATCAAATTACCTTATCATGGAGCAAGATTAATGGTGCCAAAACGTACAGAATATATCGTGACGATGAGAAAGTGGGTGAGGTAAGTGTAGAAACATATGAAGAATTTGATTTAGAATTTTCAACAGAATATTATTATAAGATTTCTGCTGTTGATGCAATGGGTAAAGAAAGTCTTCCATCTGTAGAAATTAAATCAAATACTCATAAATTTGTTGAGATTCCAATATTATCATCTATGAATAGCAAAACAAATATTGCATTAATATGGAATGAAGTAGAGGAAGCTGTTTCCTATAACGTATATAGAAATAATGAAAAGATTGAATCAACTACTGGGACATCTTATACTGACCCTCTTCCGCCGGGGAAAGAATATTGTTACAGGGTCAGTTGTCTTGATCAGTATGATATAGAGACTGACCTTTCTAATGAGCATTGTACAAAGGTTCCATTGTCACCACCAAATGGTCTAATAGCAGATGCAGATGTTATTAGTATGCATCTTAATTGGGATGAGGTTATTGGGGCAGATTACTACATGATATATGAAAGAATTGACCAAGATTCAATTCGATATATTGGAGAATCAAAATCAATACAATTCACAGTAACTCCTTTAGATTTTTCAGCAGATTTATGTTTTGTTGTGACTTCGGTTGATATGGATGGACTTGAAAGTGATTTTTCATTACCCGCCTGTAATGTTGTACTGGACCCTCCTCATTTCACAATACAAAACATGGTTGTAAATGAACCATCGGGGAATGGTATGATTGATGCACTTGAAGGAGGGACTTTACAGTTTTCAATATTTAATGATGGCCAAAGCCCTGCAAATCAAGTCATCGCATCTGTTATACCTAAAGACCCAAATCAGTTTTTGCTTATTGGAGAACCATTTGTAATTGATACGCTACAGGCTGGAAGAATCAAATATGCTAATATTGATATTGAAGGAAAACTACAATTAGAAACTGGAGAATATGAATGTGAATTAAAATTATCATCTAGAGAAAATGTATCACTTGAAGAGTCATATGTATTCAATGTGCTGGCTAAATCAATGATTCCTCCTAAATTGATTATAGCTGATTTTTCTATATCTAATGATTTTGGAACTCAATATATTCCGAAAAATGAAGTAGTAGGAGTAACAATCCGTGTGCAAAATGTTGGAGAAGGACGTACAGATATGGTTTCGGTGTTAATAAAAGAGAATAGAACATTTACTACGCCAGACTTCAATGGTATGGTTACACTTCCATCATTCAAGCCTGGAGACTATATGGATATTGAGATTCCTGTAATGACATCAGTAGATAATTTTGCTATCGATGTTCAATTAACAGATTATTTGGATCGCATTGCAACGCAGAGGATTAATCTTGAAACCATGAGAAATTATAGATCTCCA
>MDTB01024331.1_pt1 | contig 17791 bp, 15 predicted proteins | sample 811161 | NCBI WGS metagenome assembly MDTB01 (sample SAMN05326650, study PRJNA326480) | marine metagenome | isolation source: seawater | place: Mediterranean Sea | collected 2009
TGAAAATTTTTTTTTAAAATGTGAAGATTTGTATATTGATGGAGCTAAAAATATTTTAAAAAATTACAAAATGATTAATAACAAACTTTCTAAAATTAAAAATTCAAATATTACCATATATTATAACTTAAGATCTTTGCCTGAACATATATGCAGTTTTTATTCTGAGATTTATAATAGATTAAGAAACAAAAATAAAATTTTTAGAAATTTTAGGAATATCAGAAATTTTTTTACTCAAGAACAAAAGAACAAGGAGATTAAAAATTTTATAGATATATTTGATCATAAAAAAAATATTAAAAATCTTGAAAAAATTTTCAACTCGTATCAAATAAAAAAATTAACTTTGAATAGAAATGCTAAAAACAAAATCATGTCTAATCAAGTCAAAGGAAATTATTTTCGAAAGGATTTTGGCAAAATATATAACTTTCTTAAAGTTAAATTTTATTTCTTAAAGAATTTTATTCCTCTAAAAGTAATAATTTTTTTTGATAAGTTAATTATAGGAGATAAAATCTTTTTGTCAAAATCTGAAATTATTAAAATAAATAAATATTTTAAAAAATTATAGCATTTAAATTATATTATGATTAAAAAAAATTTATTTAATGAAAAATTTGGTCCTTTTATAAGAAGATTAAGAAAAGAACAAAAAATAGGCCAGAGAGATTTTGCAAAAAAAATAGGAATAGCCGCATCATATTTAAATGATATAGAAAAGGAGAAAAGATCTGCACCTAAATTAGACATTATAAAAAATATTTCAGAACTTCTTAAAGTTGAGTCAAATTATCTAAATGATCTTGCAGGTATTTCCAAGAATGAGATTGCTCCAGACTTAAATGAATACTTAAAAAATATATTAAAAAAAATTAATACTAGATCATGTAAAGTAGCTATTATAGGGTTAGGTTATACGGGTTTACCGTTGCTAGCTTTATTTTTAAAAAAAAAAATAAAAGTAGTTGGAATAGATAAAGATAAAAAAAAAATTATTAAACTAAAAAAAAATATATCTTATATTTCTGGTGTTCCTAATTCTTTGTTGAAGAAAAATTTTCAAAACGTTACTTATAATTTTCAATATGAAAATATTAATTCTTGTGATATCATAATCATTTGTTTACCCACTCCTTTGAAGAAAAATTTTAAACCTAACCTTGACTACATTAAGGAAACCTTAAAAAAAATAACTCCATTTTTAAAAAAAGGACAAACTTTAATATTAGAGAGCACTAGCTATCCTGGTACAACTAGAGAATTAATTGTTAAAAAATTAAAAAATAAATTTCAACTAGGTAAAGATTTTTTTATTGGTTTTTCATCAGAAAGAATCAATCCAGGATTCAAGGAAAATTCAATAAATAAAATACCAAAAGTTGTAAGTGGTTTTAGTGAAAATTGCTTAAAAGTTGTGACCAAAACATATAGCGGTATATTTGATAAAATTGTTATTGCCAATAGTTTAGAAATAGCTGAATTTTCAAAATTACTAGAAAATATTTATAGAGCAGTAAATATTAGTTTCATTAACGAGATGAAATTTATAGCAGACAAAATGAAACTAGATATATTTGAAATATTAAAAATTGCTGAGAGCAAACCATTTGGATTTAAACGGTTTAATCCAGGCCCAGGTACAGGAGGACACTGTATTCCAATTGATCCAGAGTATATGTATTGGAAAGCAAAAAAGCTTGGTATTAAGGCAAATTTTATCCGATTAGCCTCAAAAACTAATCTGAAAGTAGTAGATTTTATAAAAAAAAAACTAAAAACTATTTTAAAACAAAATAAAATATTACTTAAAAATTCTAAAATTTTATTAATAGGTTTATCGTACAAAAAAAATGTAGCTGACCTTAGAGAGTCTTCTTCTCTAAAATTGTTATCTACTTTTACAAATAAAGTAAGGAGATTAGATTTTCATGATAAATATATTAAATCAAAAATTAATACTCGAAACTTTAAAACTAATGAAAAAAGCATAAGTATTTCTAAAAAAAGTTTAAGTAGATATGATGTAGTAATATTAATGACTGATCATGATTATCTAAATTACAATATGATCTATAAGTACTCAAAAAGATTAATTGATACAAGGGGCATATTTAAAATAGACCATAAAGTTATTAGAGCTTAAATAAGATTAATATAATAAAATATCCTAATGATTTTATCTCATAAACATAAATTTATTTATTTTAAAACTCTTAAAACAGGTAGTAGTGCAATTGAAATATTGCTTTCTTTGTTTTGTAAAAATGAAAATGATATAATCACAAGAATTGATCCAGAAAGTGATAATATAAGAAAGAAACTTGGAATAAGTCATTTAAATGACTCTATTGTAAAAAAAATGAAATAGAATTTAAAAATTTATTCCATAATTTTAAACAGTTTATTAAATATATACCTTACCTAGAATATATTTATTCCTATAAAGACCCAACTAATTTTAAAAATATTTTTAAAGAAGATATAATTTATTATTCACATTATCCTGCAATTAAATTTAAAAGGCTTTATCCAAAAATATTTGAAGAATATTATAAGATAACCTCGGTTAGAAATCCTTATGATCAAATTATAAGTTATTATTTCTTTAAAAAAAGAAATAAGAAAAATTTTTATGACTTTAAATCATTCTTAGAAAAATATTCTTCAAGATTTTTTAAACGAAATTTGCACATATTTACTTATAGAAAAGAAATTATTGTTGATAAGATTTTATATTATGAAAATTTAGAAAATGATCTTTTATTTTTAAAAGATAAATTAAAATTAGATAAAGACTTACATAAATTAATTAAAGATTTTAGAGTAAAGACAAATTTTAAAAAAAAAATAATTTTCTAGATGATGAAGCAAATTTAAAAATTATTAACAATTCTGCAAATGAATTATTTGAACTATTAAATTATGAAAAGAAGTTATCTCATAATTAAATACACTTCAATTTTCCAAAATTCAGAGTGTATTCGTCATTTATAATTTGAAATAATTTACAGTTTTCATAATTTATATAATTAAATTCATTAAATTTGATTGTTTTATTACTTTTACTGAAAAAATCTCTCTCATCATGAGTGTAAATATCTCCAATAATTTTGATATTTAAATTTTTATTGTGTGGCCAATAGTTTGATTGATTGTCTAACTGAAGTTTTACGAGTATAAGATTATCTTCAGATAGTATTTTAAATTCCCCAAGATTAAAAAAACTATTATCTAATATCAATTCATCATTAACTAATTCAATATTTTTTGTGATTTTTGAAGTTTTAATCTGAATTATATTATTTTTATAGAGACTTATATTTTTAAAACCAATTATAATTTTATCAGGTTTGTTTTTTAGTTTCGTAATATCAATATATAACTCGTTATTTTTGTTCAGAATTATGCTATTATAAAACTGATATACATCATTATTTGATGTTAATCTTCCACCACTATGAACTTTTGAGTTGAAGATAAAATTATAGTTTCCTGAAGGTAAAACTTTATTATTTTTTAATTCGCTCCAAACAAATTTTTTCTTATATAAACCTGCGTTAATTGCGTAATATGCGCTAGCTTCACTTCCAGAAAAAATAATTTTATCATTGTCTAAGTTATTTATTAATTTGTCGTATGCTTCAAGATTATGATTATTTATACTACCACTGATGTGAGCTCTAAAAAAATTTCTTGGATTGTCTATTATATAATTTTCTAAAATAGTAACAAATATTAATAAAAGTGGTGGAAATAAAATTAAATTTAATTTTTTTTCTAAACTAATTCCTTTATTCAAAATTAAGTTTTTATAATCACGAAAGTTTATATTCTTTAAAGTGTCAAAAAATAGATTAAAAAAACATATATAAAATAATGCTGTAAAAAGAAAAATACTCTTCTTGTAAATCATTAATGCTGAGCCTGTAAATATTACTAAAAAATAAATTAATCCAAAACTTAATAAAAATAGATTAATATTTTTATTAAATTTAGTAATCATTAAATAGACAATAATAAAAGACATGAAAATTATACCAGCTGACGCTGGGGGAATTATTTTAAAGTAATTATAAATCGAGTAAATATTAGTTATTAGAAAATTTCCTTCAGGTAAATATAAGCTTTGAGGAGGTGCACTATCTAGATTTATATAATGATAAAAAAAATATGAAAGTATAACAAAAAAACCCATAATTAAATCTGTATAATTAATATTTGAAAAAAATTTTTTTTCTATTTCATATTTCATAAAAAAGTTAGCGGAGGTAAGAACACTTGCTAGAACTACTCCATTCGCATGTGATAATAAGGTTAAAAAGAAAAAAAGTAATTTAAGCTGTTTGTTTTGTTTAAAATAAATTAATGTTAAAGATATCATAAAAAAATAAGCGGTTAAATTTTGACCCCAGTGTGGTTCAAAACCTGGTGTAGTTATAAAAACTAGAGAAAAAAAAATAAAAAAAATTGTTTTTGATTTACCAGAAAAAAAAATATTAGTAATTCCAATAAGACCAATAAATTTAAAAATTGATGTAAATACTAGCATAAAAGTAACAGTCAGATTCCAATTATTTAAAATTTTGTAAAATAAATAATAAATTATATCTGTAAAAAAAGTATATTGTGATGCAATTCTATGTACTTGTCTTTCGATTAATTTGTAATCAGTAATAGAAAAATTATCATTTAAATTTTTTAAAAAAAAATTTATTCCTTCACAGTTTGACTTGAAACAATTAATAAGAGTTTGAGGTTTTAAAATAGTGTGCGCTAGATCATCTTCAGCAATAAAAGTATTGCCTTTCAATACAAAAATTAAATAGTAAAAAATAAAAGAAAATATCCAAAAAAATAAAAATTCAACTTTATTTTTTTTTAATCCTTGAATAATCATCTTCAATTCTTATAACATCAGTCAGGTGATTAGAAGAACTTTCCATATATAAACAATCATTTTTTTCAGCAGACATTCGATGAACTTGTTTGGGTTTTATTGTTATGGTTTCGTTTTCTTTTAATAATAATTTTTTGTTGTTTAGATTTATACTTAATAATCCCTTCAAACATGTAATGGTTTCTATTTTTTTTTTATGATACTGTAAACTACATCTGTGACCTTTCTTCATAAAAAGTTTTTTTACAGAGTAATATTTATTTCCCTCAATTAAGAGCTCATATCCCCAAGGTTTTAATATTTTTAAGTTATTTTTTTTACTCATAGTCTTTTGTATTTAAGAAATTAAAGTTATTTTTCAAAATTAGAACTAAGTTTAGTGTAATTAAAAAAGATTTATATATAAAAAAAAATAACAAATAACCAGACAATAAATCGAGTATTACAAATAAAAATAATACTATCAGGTTTAAATTTACTGAAACAATATTCATTAAAGAAATTATTTTTTGGAAAAAATTCTTTAATATATTTAATTTAACATTAATATTTTTTTTTTTATATTTTAATCTTAATTCAGTTGGATTTGCTTTATTTGTCGTAGCTTTATAAAATTTTAGTAGAGTATTAATATATACTTGTGACCAACTCACAGATAAAAATAAAATTAAAAAATAAACATTAAGAATATTTTCAACTTTTAAACATAATATCGAGATAAATATTGATGAAAAAAAATGATCAGATACGGTATCTAAAATTCTACCAAATTTAGATGTTAATTTTTTTGCCCTTGCTAAACTTCCATCTACATAATCCAATACATCTGAAAAAAAATATAAAATATATCCAGCAAAAAAAATTTTACTTTCTAAATTTGAAATAAATATTAAATACAGAGCAGTAGAGGCAAAAAAATATTTTAAAATTGTTACTTGATTTGGCTTTAACTGAGTATCAAAAACACAAGCGGCTAAAAAAAAACCTAAAGGCCTATAAATGAAATAAACAATAAGATCTGAATTTTTTTCTTTATTTGTAAAATTTCTAACAATTTTATAATTATTAATTAGTTTCATTAAGTATTTCTATAAAGTTTTTTTATATTCATTTTTAAATTTAATAATTTGAAAAAAAGAGCAAATCCAGGAGCTATTGAACCAATTATTAAAAATAAAAATACTATTGGAAAATATATAAATTTATTTTTTGTTAATCTTGCTGATTCAAAAGAAATGATAGATACATATAATACTAATATTGAGAAGAATAAAATAGTTAAGAGTTTGCTCATTAAAAATATAGGAGCTGAAATTAGAAAAATTATAAATAAAAAAGGCAAGAACAATTCAAATCTCTGTTTAATAAAATTTTTAATAGAAGTATTATTGAAAAATGATTTTAACTTATCTTTTAAATTAGTTGCTGTTAAACCCCTCGCATATCTTTGAACTAGGTAGCCTTTAAAACCCCTGTCTTTATGAAAAATTCTTACATCACTTGAAAATAATATTTTTTTTTCAGTCATTTTTGTAAATCTATGTGAAAATTCTTGATCTTCTCCTAAATATAACTCAGCGTCCATTCCACCTACATCCTGATAATCATTTTTTTTCATAATTATATTACAAGCACTTGCTTCACTGTAATATCTAGATTTTGATATTGATTTTCTAAAATTATGAGAACCTAGAATAAGAAAACTTCTATTACAAATTCCAACGGCATTTTCTATGAAATTTTGGTCTGGAAAAGACAATTCTGGGCCAGTCACTATTCCAATTTTAAAATCATCATCTAAGAGTTTTTTTGCATTAATAAACCAATTTTTTGCTGGATATGCGTCGCTATCTAAAAAGGCCACATATTTACTATTAGCTAAGTTTACTCCTATGTTTCTCTTAGCACTCATATTTTTTTCATTAGTTTGGACTAATTTAATTCTATTATTATCTAGATGTTCATCTAATTTAGATAGCTTGTTGTACAATACAATTATCTTTAAGTTACTATCTATCTCTAAAGTTTTTAGAATAATTTTAGTTAGTAATGAGCTAGGTTCTATTACTGGAATAATTACTGTGCATTCCATTATTATTTTACAAGCCCAGTCCTTTTTTAATTAATCTTGGTTGATATTTATAATTAGACATAACATTGTAAGTCATTGCACATTCATAAGTACAATTACATTTTGTATCTTTAATCCACTTTTTCACTGATTTAGTTCGTTTGCTTCTCCATAAATTTAAAAAATTGAAATCATAGTCTGACAATTTTCCAAGTGGTTTATCTAAAATCTCACATGGATGGACAGTTCCATCGTAATCAATTACACCAAAAATAGATGCTGATGGACAATAACTTATAAATTTTTGCTCTGTGTAACTTTTTATGTTGTTTTCATGCTGTATTTTTTCTTTTTCATTTATAACTCTACTCATAAAAGAATCTTTCTCATAAAAATTTAATAATTCACCGTTAATTCTATCTTCATACAGTCTTTCTGTTAGAGTTTTATAACTATTCAGAATTTCTTTTTTTTGATCCTCTGGAGTTTTGTAAACACCCTCATCTCTAACTAATATTGCACTAAATCGTTTAACATTATGATCATTTTTCATGAATTCATAAATTTTATTTATTTTTTTATAATTTTCTTGTGTGCAAGTTAAAGCAATACTTGGTATGACATTAATTCCTAGATTTCTCACTATCTCAAAAGACTCCATTGTCTTATTAAAAAGTCCAGGTATTTTTCTTATTTTATCATGTTCCTCAGGATAAGAGTCAATTGAAAATTGAGTAATTACAGTTTTTTTTGGATAATATTCGTTTAATTTTTCTACTAAATCATAAATTCTTTTTGGATAAGATCCATTAGTATTTATCAAAATTGAATTTACACCGGCATTGTCAAAATATGCTTTCAAAATTTCATAAATATCAGCTCTAAGAAAAGGTTCTCCACCAGTTAAATTTACATGTTGAACTGATTTTCCCATTGTAGAAGTAAACTTATTAACTTGTTCAATAGTCATTTCATTTTTTTTACTTTGAGACTCTTTATGATCAAAATCTATGAAACAAAATGAACATCTTGCGTTACATCTCCTTGTTAAAAAATGAATAAGCCCAACTGGTTCTGATCTTAATAAATACAGAGACTTTGCTGTATGTAAAAACTTTGAAACGCTCATAGAATGAATATGTGTATAATAAATCTAATAATTGTCAATCTCCCTCATTTTTCTAACAGAGTTATTAATTTTGAAGTTAAGAAAATAATCTTATAAACTGTTCTGAATACAGTAAATTGTGTTTGTCATACTTTTTTTTTAAATTTAAAAAATTTTTATATTCTGGATACATCTTCTTTGCTGAGCTACCTGATATAATCTGATCTTTTGCAAGATAAATTTTTCCTTCTTGTTTTAAAATTAAACTTTCTAAAGCGTCTATAAATTTTTTAGTTTTGTAAAGACCCACTTCGTGGGGAGAGAATTCAATTACAATTGAATATCCATCATCACCAAATTGAAAATTTTTTTTCTCTGTTCTTTTATACTTTTTAATTGGACACCAAATAGGTAATATTTTAAAGCTTTGACACAATTGAACAACACTCTCAATTTTATCAAAAGAATTAATATTATTAAAAAATGGTTGAATAGTAACAAAGCCATTAGACTTAAAAATATTGTTATATTCTGGCAGATATTTTTCATGTAAGAGTGTAAATTCATTAATTAGAACATTTTTTCTTCTTTTTCCAACAAACTTAAAAAAGTTAAACGCAAAAAAGTTAAATAAATAAAAAAATTTTGAACCAACTGAATTACCAATTAAAAACCATAATATATTAAAAATATTTTTTCTAAGATTATTCTTTACTCTCTTTTGTAATTGAGAATTAATTTTTTTTTTATATTTATTCCTTTCCCATTTATTTATTTTTTCTTTTTCTAAAAATTTTGCTTTTCTACAAATTCCCCTTAATGAACCCTCTTTTTTTGATGAACAATCTAACCAGGCTATAAGATAATCAGAATTTTTACTTGCCTCTTGAAAAAAATTCTTCATATCTAATTTATTTTTAGCCACGACAGTCTCTGTTTCTAAAATTGGACTTTTAATATCAACAAGGTTTAGCTCAACTGAATAGATGACCCCAAGCAAACCAATAGATGAAAATATATTTTCAAAAAGCTCATGATTTTTAGTTGGCGAAGTTTCCATTAACTCACCACTGGATAATATTATATTAATTTTACTGACATTTTCGTTAAAGTAACCATTTTTAAAACAATCTTTCCCATGAACATTATTTGATATAGCTCCGCCAACTGTTATATCTAGGCCACCAGGAATACTTCGAAAAAAAAGGTCATCTTTTAAAGTTAAAGTTAATATTTCAGATAATTTTACTCCTGCCTCTACAACAATTCTCTTATTTTGTTGATTATAATCTAAGATATTGTTTAAATTATTAATATCAATAACAGTTCCATTCGTTAAAACAGACTGATCACCATTACTGCAACCATGTCCTCTAGTTATTATTTTTTTATCTTGGGGATTTTTTTTAAGAAAACCTTGTAGGTCAGAAAAATTTTTTGGTTTATAAATTTCGCAATTAAAGTACTTATATTTAGACCATCCACTTATTAAATTTTTCATGTTTTGCTTTAGCTAAATTTTCTAATTATTAATCTTGATGCAAATTTAAGAACAAGTTTTTTAAAATCCTGTTTTAATAAACTGGAAAAAGATTTTATGCAGTATTCTAAATCTTTTTCTTTTACAATTAAGGAGGGCTCAATACAGAGAATAACTTCTTGATTAAACTTTAGTGTTGCTAATATTCTGTATTTTTTGAATAATTCATCAAGTAACGCACTCGCCAACAATTTATCTAAAAATTTTTTATCTTTCAGAACTGAAAATTTAAAATAGTTTTGAATTTTTTTTAGTTTTTCAAGATCGTTATAAAAAATAAAACCATGCATTGTACCAAATCCTCTATACTCTTTTATTTTGTTAGAGTGTTTTTTTGCTAATTCATTAAATTTAGGTTTGAGCTTATTTTCAATAAATGAACCACGTAAATATAGTTTTTTATTAACTAAAAAATTTATCGATTCAATAGCTGTTATACATTCTTCCCCAAATCCATTATATGTAGTTGTATGTAACAACGCATCATTTAGATTTCCATAGGATTTCATTAATGTTTTTTTATTAGTTGAATAAGCTGATATTGAAGATTTCCCGCCACCAAATGATTTAGAAACAATTAAAATATCTGGAGTTATTTTAAATTTTGAAGAGCAAAACATATCTACTGTTTTTCCAAATCCTGTGTAAATTTCATCAAAAATTAATTTAATGTCATATTTTTCAGAAAGTTTTTTAGCTAATTTTAAAAATTCTATTGAATTATGTTTATAAGTCGATGCAGAAAATGGCTCCACGATAATTGCAAAAATATTCTTGCCGTTTTTTTTAACTATTTTTTCTAGTGACTTGCAGTCGTTAAATTTATATTTTAGGCCAAAATTTATTTTCGGAAAAATAAATTCACTTTCTTTATAATTAGATACGCTTAATGAACTCAATAATTTACCATGGAAAGATATATCAGAATGTAAAATTAATTTTCTTTTACCATTATGATATTTGTAAGCAATTTTGATCGCTCCATCTACTGCCTCAGCACCTGAGTTGCAAAAATAAGAATATTTTAGACTCGATGGTAATATCTGAGATAAATTATATGATAACGCTGCAGAATATTGTGAAAAAAAATTTTTATGAACTTCCATTCTCATTTCTCTTTGAAATTTTATTCTACTATTTATTATTTTTTTTGGGTTATGACCTATATTAAGAACTCCTAAGCCACCTGTTAAGTCTATAATTTTTTTTTTATTTTTGAGTATAATTTCAGATTCTTTTGCTTTAGAGACTATTGTGTTACCAAATGAAAATGATTTTAATGAAGTAGATAAAGCTGGATTTATGTATTCAGAATACATTTTTTGAATCTGTTTTAAAGTTAGTCTCTGACAATCTTGTAAACTTAGTAATTTAAATTTTTTTGACATAATTAATTTATATTATATATCTAATTCAATGGAATTAAAAATATTGACCGACAAGTACCAAGAAGCTTTTAACAACAAAGACATTAATAAATTAAAAAGTTTGTTTGATAAAGATATTATATTAAAAGATTGGGAAAGAAGTGTAAAAGGTCTGAATAATGTATTAACTGAAAATCAAAAAATCTTTGATAGTGTTAAAAGTTTGATAGCAGAAACTGTAAATGAGTTTCATTTCGAAAATACTGCAATTTGTGTTTTAAAAATTCATATTAACAATGAAGATGTAATTGATGTTGTAGATATTATTGAATTTAATGAAAAGGGCAAAATCATAAGTATAACTGCTTACAAGGGGTAGTTTGCAAAGTTTAGAGGAATTAATAAAAAAATTTTTTAAATTTTCCTATATAAAGTTTGGTATCATAGTCACTATTACCTATGTAGCGGAACTTTTTATCTATTCACTTTTGATAAATTCTTACAGTATTTTTTATTCGAATATAATAGCATCGTTTATTGGCGTATCTCTTGATTATTTTGTTTCAACTTCAAAAAAACTCAACCTTTTTAATTATGATAAATCAGCTAAATTTAAATTTTATATTATATATTTAATTTATATTACTTTATTGATCATTTTTATTTCATGGCTTATTGAGTTTATAAACATATATTTAGAAAGACCTATAATTTCAAAACTAATAGTAATACCAATTAGTTTTACTTTAAATTATCTTTTTTTTATAATAACACAAAAAAAAAACTCAATTAAATAATTGTTGTTGATAGTTTATAAGTTATGATCTAATCAAGAATAATGTTAAATGTTATTAAAAAACCTGACAAAAAAGAAGTCACTACAATTCTTGGAAAAGATGTTCATAAAATTATTGAAAAATATTCTGATAAAGAGAAATATAGAGACTACAGGGAAAAGTGGAAGTTAGCTTCAACATTAGAATATACTCCAAATTTTCCTCTACAAATTGATTTTGAGTTAAATTACTCCTGTAATTTCTCTTGTGAAATGTGTACATGGTCTGCAGAAAATACAGCTGGAAGAGGAAAAAAAACCTGGTTTAGTTTTGATGCTTTTAAGGAAATTATTGATGAAGGTGTTGAAAGAGGTCTGAAAGCTATTAGGTTAAACTACATAAACGAACCGTTAATAAGAAAAGACATAATAGAATTTATAAAATACGCTAAACAAAAAGGTGTACTTGATATTTATTTAAGCACCAACGGATCGCTCCTGAAAGAAAAAATCATTAAAGAATTAATAAATTCTGGATTAACTAGAATACAAGTTTCAATTGATGCATTCACAAAAGCAACATTTGATAAAATTCGTCAAGGAGGTAATTTCTCAGAGGTGGTTAAGAATACTTTAAATTTTTTAAAAATAAGAAAAGAAATGAATAAGGAGCTGCCAACTTTAAGAGTAAATTTCGTAAGGACAAATCTAAACAAACATGAGTATGAGGAATTTGTAAATTTTTGGTCAGATAAAGCAGACTGCATAGGAATTCAAGATTTGGTTGATATAATGAGACCAACTAAAACAAAGGATAAAATTAAAAAATTTAACTGTGCACAACCATTTTATCATCTAACTGTAAGGTATGATGGAACTATATTGCCTTGTTGCACATTTTTTGCTGCCAAACTTCCAATGTCAAGATTGAAAACTGATAAAAAAATTTCAGATGAAAGTAATCTACATAATATTGATTACAACAAACTTCCGTCAAGAAGTATAATTGATACTTGGAAAAGCAAAGAGTTATGTGATTTAAGAAAATTGCATAAAGATGGAAATTATCATCTTAATGATGTTTGTCGAGAATGCGTCTCATCAACTTCGAATTATGATGACACTGTATAATTAATTTTGTGAATAAAGATAAAATATTATTATTTATACCCGCATATAATTGTCAGGAACAAATTTCTAGATTAATTAAAAATCTTACAGAAGATGAAATTTCAAACTTTAATAGAGTTATAATTATTGACAATTCTAGTAATGATGAAACATCTAATTATGCCAAAAAAGCAATACAAAATAAAAATTTTAAAAATTTTTTGCTCATTAAAAATTTAAAAAATTATGGACTGGGGGGATCTCATAAAATTGCTTTTAATTATGCAATTGAACATGGATATGATTATTGTTGCATAATACATGGAGATGACCAAGGAAATATAAATGATTTAAATAGAATAATTGATAATAAAGAATATAAAAATTATTCATGCCTCAGAGCAGGTAGATTTAAACCTGGTTCGACTTTAGTGGGCTATTCAAAATTTAGAATTTTTGGCAATAAAGTATTTAAATATATTTATTCATTATTAATAAAAAAAGAAATATTTGATATTGGTGCAGGCTTAGCAACATACAACATGCATGATTTAAAAAAAATTAAATATGAGTATTTTGTAAATGACATGTCTTTTGACTCTTTTATGATTCTTGTAATGGATTATTATAATTTAAGATTTAACTTTTTTAATGTACATTGGAAAGAGACTGATCAAATATCTAATACAAATTTATTTAAAACAGCTACAAAAATTCTTAAAAATTTAATCAAGTACAAAATTAATAAAAAAAAATTTATAAATGATCATTATTTAAGTGATTTAGTTAAGTATGATTACAAGGTAATATATGAAAGTTAGTATAGTTTATGGCTAAAAATCTTAGATTTTTTTTTAAACTTCTTAATATAGTAATAATCCATTATACTTCTTGATGAATTATCATACGGAGTAAAAAAGTTTTTTAATTTATATTGTTCAATGATCTCATTTATATATTCAAATGAAGATATCAAAATATTAGCATTTTTTTGATTTGTAACTGTAAGATTTTTAATTCTCTTAATTTTATGAATATTTCTCTTATATGGTAAATGATCATTTTTATTTATGTCAATGAAGGATGTATTTTTTTTATTAAGTTTAAATATTTTTGAAAGTATATTTGTATGATCTTCTGTCCCTATGATAATTAAGGGTTTTTTATTTTTTCTAGTTATATTTAGATAATTTTTTAATCTACTAATTGGCTCATCTAAGACAATTTTTTTTGCGTTAAGATTTTCTTTATTTCTTTTTGCTTTAAATTCTTTAAAAGAAAATTTTTTTGTAAGTTTTTTAATAATTTTTTTTTCATTATTTTCTATTTCTTTATTTCTGTTAATTTCTAATTTTTTTATTTTATGACTGATATCTGTTAAATTTTTTTTATCTATAATAATATTATCAATAACAAGGTAATCTATATTAGTTTTCAAAAAACAAATTAAAGCATCCAGGGGTGTTTCTACCAATGGTTCGCCCGCATCATTAAATGAGGTATTTAAAATAACAGGAACCTTAGTTATTTTATAAAATGACTTAATTAAATTATAAAAATTTTTGTTTTGTGTTTCGTTAACAGTCTGAACTCTAGCGGTGCCATCAACGTGTATAGCAGATGGTATTTTTTTTCTTTTTTTACTCCTAGATACTTGAAGCATAAAAGGTGAATAATCTAAATCAAAATATTTTTTAGATTTTTCCTCTAATATTGCAGGAGCAAATGGTCTAAACATCTCTCTGTGCTTAACTTTTTTGTTAATGTAATCTCTCATTTTTGGGTCCCTAGCATCAGCTAATATACTTCTATTTCCTAAAGCTCTAGGTCCATACTCACTTTTTCCTTGAAAATAACCTATTACTTTTCCATTTGAAATATATTTTGCAATTTCATTATTATTTGTAAAAGAAAATTTAATATTGTTCTTTTTAAGATTACTTATGATTTCTTTGTTAGAGTATTCTATTCCTGTAAAGGCATTACTAAAATTTATTCTTTTTTTGCCATTTAAAAAATTATGATAACCCCAAAGAACAAGACCTAAAGGAATACCGGAATCAGAGCAAGCTGGAAAGACAAACATTTTTTTAAATTTACCTTTTTTATATAAATAATTATTTGCAACAGAATTTAAAGCAACACCACCTGCAAGACATATATTTTTTGATTTATTTTTTTTATAAATTTCATTACCCAAATGAAGAATTGTTTTTTCAGATAATTTTTGAATTGCAAAAGCCCAATTGCTAAAAAATTTATTTGTTAAATTTTTCTTATTTGCCTTTCTAATTTTTTGCTTCAGAGGATTTGGTCTAAAGTTTCCATTTAAATGATTTAGAACATCTGAATAGGGCATTCTTTTTATAAAATCACTAAAATCAGTATTTATTCCTTTTAACTTAAATTTAATATTTATTTTATTATCTCTTTTTCCATATGGTGCTAATCCCATTGTCTTACCCTCACTACCGGTTCCAAGATTTAATACTTCTTTTGTAATTGCAGAATATAAAGCTCCAATCCCTTGGTATTTACTTTTATCAATTAATTTAATTTTATTTTTTTTTCCTAAAAAAAAAGAATTAGTTTCTAAGTCTGAACCATTACCATCAACGATTAAAATAGATGAGTCTTTAAAGTTACTTGTATAATACACGCTAGCAGCATGAGCTAAATGGTGGTCTATTTGGATAATCTTATTTTTATTAAAATTAAGTTTTTCCTTAATATAATCGAACATTTGATAATTGTAAGCTGGCCCAGATCTAAGCCATCTTTTTTTTCTTATCCAATCAGAAAATATATAATCAACTTTATTTAAATCTTCTAAATTAAAATATTTTAAGCAATAGTTTATGGAGTGTATTGGAAAAGTATAAGGATATTTTTTTCTTAACAATCTTTCTTCTGATATAGCAACATAATCAGTTACATTTTCTCTAATATCGTATTTAAGTATACTTGCTCCACTATCATGGTTAGCATACGATTGAATACCTAATAAATAATAAATATGTTTCATTTAAATAAAATATTGAATGTAAAAGAATAGAGAATATACATATATAGAATATACATAAAGAGCATGTCTTCTATAAGAAATATAATTAAAAATAAAGTATTTATAATTGCTGAGATAGGAGTTAATCATAATGGAAATCTTACAACTGCAAAAAAATCAATAATCGCGGCAAAAAAAACTGGAGCGGATGCTGTTAAGTTTCAGTCATTTAAAGCAAATGATTTAGCTGTGAAATCAACACCTAAAGTAAAATATCAGATAAATAAAAAAAGTAATGAAACTCATTATAAAATGTTAAAAAAATTGCAGCTGAATAAGAAAAAATTTAAATCAATAATTAAATTTTGTAAGATTAAAAAAATAAAATTTATTTCTACACCTTATGATGTAGAAAATGTTAAATTTTTATTAGAACAAGGTGTTAAAACTATAAAAGTCGCTTCAGCTGATTTGATAGATTTTCAATTACATTCATTTTTAAGGAAGCAAAAAAAAATTGAATTAATTTTATCGACGGGAATGTCAAATTTAGTTGAAATAAAAGAAACTTTAAAACTTTATAAAAAAACTAAAATTATGAATAATTTATTCTTATTACAATGTGTGTCAAATTATCCAGCTCGTAAAGATAATCAAAATTTAAATATAATACCAATGTTTAAAAAATATTTAAATTTAATACCTGGATTTTCTGATCACACAAAAGGTTATTTTGCAAGTACTTTAGCTGTAGCAGCTGGGGCAAAGATAATAGAAAAACATTTTACTTTAAACAAACTTATGAAAGGGCCCGATCATAGGGCATCAATGAATCCAAATGAATTTGCATTATTTGTAAAAAAAATACGGGAAACAGAAAAAATAATGGGATTAAATCAAAAATTTTGTGTTCATGAAGAAGAGGAAATGAAAAAAATTTCTAGGAAAAGTATAGTGCTAAAAAAATCGATACTTAAAGGACAAAAATTATCTATAAATAATATTACATGTAAAAGACCTGGAACAGGAATATTAGCTAATAATTATCTAAAATTAATTGGAAAGAGAGTAAATAAGAAAATGTATAAAGATCAAATAGTTTCATTTAAGGATTTATATTAATGATCTTCATTTCTACAGGTGGTTTTAAAGATATGACTCCATCTGCCTCTATTAAGTATCTAAGTAAGAACGGGATAAATAAAATTGAATTATCAGGTGGTAAATTCGAAAAAAATTTATCAAATAAATTAAAAAAATATAAAAATAATCACTTTAATATTCACAATTATTTTCCTGTACCAAAATATCCATTTGTTATTAATATTGCTTCTTTAAACAAAAACGTAAATCAAAAAAGCATGAAACAATTAAAGAAAGGTATAAATCTAGCATATAAACTAAATTTAAAATTTTTTTCATTTCATGCAGGGTTTTATTTAGATCCAAAACCAAAAAATTTAGGAAAAAAGCTTGATAACACTAAAATATTTATAAAAAATAAATCAGACATTAAATTTTACTCAAATTTAAGAAAATTAATAATTTATTCAAAAAAAAGAGGTATAAAAATATTCATTGAGAACAACGTTATTACAAAAAAAAATTTAAATTTATATAAAATAAATCCATTGATGTTTTGTACTTCTAGTGACTTTAATATAATTAGAAAAAAATTCTCAAAAGATAGTTTAGGTTTTTTATTAGATATTGGTCATTTAAAAGTATCTTCAAAAACTTTAAAAAAAAATTTCTATGAAGAGTTAAAAAAAATAGTTCCAATGACAGATGCTTTACACCTAAGTGATAATGACGGTATTTCGGACTCAAATGAACCATTAAAAAGAAAATCTAAAATTTGGAGCATTTTAAGAAAAAAATATAATTTTATTACACTTGAAATATATAAAAAA
>MDTB01145213.1_pt1 | contig 17791 bp, 18 predicted proteins | sample 811161 | NCBI WGS metagenome assembly MDTB01 (sample SAMN05326650, study PRJNA326480) | marine metagenome | isolation source: seawater | place: Mediterranean Sea | collected 2009
TCTCGTTTTGGGTTTTCAACAATAATGTAAATATTCATTTAAATGATGGAAGTTGATTTTTTTGTGAACATAAAAAATATTGTTCAGGAGACTTATAATCTTTATTTATTAAACTAGTTAGATCAAAAACTTTTACTTTTTTTTCTTTTAAATAATTCATAAAACCTGATGTTAAAGAAAAAAGATGTTGTTTCTCAAGTTCTTCATCAACATGACAATAAATTAATACATATTTACTAGACTTCAGAGCATAATCTAATATTTGTTTAGGTTGATGTGTATGATCCAGAGTGTGAAATATACCAAATAAGTCATATCTTATTTTAGTATCATTTTGCTCAATGTTTTTTACAGTGATATCAAATAAAGCTGAGGCTAAAGTCTTACTATTAACTGACTTGTAATTATCATTATAAAGCCAACTTAAATAAGAATTGTCAACAATTAGAGTTTTTTGAATTTCATTATTTTTAAATTTTTGAAATTTCAATTTTTTTAAAATATTAAAATACTTTTTGGCTAATTTAGTTTTATTAAATTTTTGAGTTTTATTTGAACCTGCTAATTGTCTACTAGTCAAATACTTTAAAGATATATCAAATATTTTTTTTAAAAAATTGAGATTATTGTTTTTATACTCTTCACTAAAAAAATTGATCATTATACCCATAAAAGGACTGTTGAATTCAGCATAATTCTTAATTTTTAAATTTTTTTTTAATATTGCAAACAAATTTCCATGATCAGGTTTTTTTCCTTTTTTAAAGAAGTTTAGAATGTTTGACCAGTTCCTATTATGTTGACCATATATTTGATTAAAAATCTTAAATGCATCATCATAATGAAACCAAGGATTATTCTGTATAATTTTACATTTGGTACATTTATAAACTTTCATCTTTAAAAAAAAACTATCTTTTAAATTAAAATCATTTTGAATAGCTTTAGTATAAAAATTATGAACAAATCCTTGTTTACTATTTAATCTTAATTTGGAGGATTTACAAAAAAGACATCTGTTATATTTCTTTAATCTCATTTTACAATTCTAGTATCAATATTTTCAAAAAAATAAAATACTTTTCTCTATTAATCGGAATATTTTTAAATATTTTCATTATATCAACTTGCGTCAGGTCTTTTTTTTCAATATTTCAAAAATTTTAATTTTAATTAAAAAAATTTTTATAAAAAATTATAAATGTAAGAACTTGAAAAAAATTAAAACTGCTCATTTCTTTTTTATTTTTGCAATAATCATTAAAATTTTTTATTATTTCTTTTTGATTAAATATTCCAATTTTATTAACAATTGATGAATGAAAATAATCATTTGTTATTTCTCTTAGTTCTTTTTTCATCCAAAGTCTTTGGGGATCAACAATTGTATTTTTAGATATATCAAATTTAATTTTATTTTTTGAAAATTTTTGTAAACTTTTCTTAAAAAGGTATCTTGTCTCAAGATTTCTTATCTTAAATTTATTAGGTAGATGAAAAGCATACTCAAAAAAATTGTGATCTAAAAATGGAACTCGAGTCTCAATCCCATAATTCATAGAGATTCTATCTTTGTACTTAAGAGTTCTTGGTAGTTTTAATAATTCAATATCTTTTAATTGAGAATTCTGCAAATTATTAAGATATAAATTTTTAGTTTCTTTATAAAACAAATCATTGACATATTTATCTAAAAAAGATTTTTTAAAATAATTTATATTAACAAATGGTGTTCCATCAGAAGTAGACCCATTTTGAAAAGTGGATGTCATAATAAAATTGGTTAAAAGAATTTTTCTATCTACTGAATTTCTTTTTTTTATACTTACAAATTTTAAAAGTTTTTCTAAATAATCATTATTAAATTTAAATCTTTTATAATAATCTTTTGCGTAAAAAATATAGTTATAATCATATCCTCCAAAAGCTTCATCTCCTCCATCGCCCTCTATGATAACTTTGAGTTTTTTTCTTTTAGCTTCTTCACATAACTTTAGTGCTCCAAATAATCTTATTGATGTAAAAGGTGACTCAAGTATTCGAATTAAATTTTCAAGGTTATTTTCAACAAATTTTGGATTTATTTTTACTGATGTATTAGTTATATCAAGATTTTTGCTTGTTTCACTTGCTACAGTATATTCACTAAATTCTTTATCATTTGAAAAACCATATGTAAAAGTATTAAGTTTATAATTTATCTTTTTTTTAATTAAATGTGCAAGAGATGTGCTGTCGGTACCTCCACTTAAAAAAAGACCAATTTTTCTATCAGCTATTAAATGTTTCTCGACAGAACGATCTATCAAATTTGATAATTTTTTAACTTCTAAATTTTCATTTTTAAAGAAATTAGTGGTTTTAGAGATTTCCCAATATTTTATTTCTTTAAAGTTATTTTTATTAAATTTTATAATACTTCCAGGCTTTACACTAAAAATATTTTTGAAAAAAGTTTTATCATGATGATCCATTGATCCCTTTAAAAAAAATTCCAAACAGTTTTCTTCATCTAAAGAAATCCTTTTTCTATACATTAATATTGGCTTTATCTCTGAGGAAAAAATTAGATCTCCATTTTCAAATAAATAATACAATGGTTTTATTCCAAATCTATCCCTTGCAAGAATAATTTCATTTTTTTCTTGATCAAAAAAAATAAAACTGAACATTCCTTCAAGGTGTTTTAAGGCTTTTTCTTTTTTCTTTATTAAAAGATTGAATAGAACTTCACTATCACTTTTGCTTTTAAATGGAAAATTTTGAAGATACGTATTTTTTATTTCTTTAGCATTATAAATCTCACCATTAAAAACCATATAATACCTTTTATCCTGGGATATCATTGGTTGCATTGCTTTTGATGTTAAATCAATGATGCTTAAACGAAAAAATTTTAAGTAAAGATTTTTTGTTGAAATAAATTTTGATTTATCTGGACCTCTGTGACTAATTAAATTTGCTGATCTGTGAAATAAATTAGAATTTACTTGATTTGTTTTGTTTTTTAATAAGCCAAAAAACCCACACATATTTTATTTTATAAAGGTTTGTCTTCCCAATTGTAAACGTAATCTCCTTTAGAATTGATGCTAGCAAATCTACCTCTATAATAATCTCTGTTTAAAAGTTCCTGCTTGGATAGCTCTCTTTGTTTAACTCCTTTCATACTTTCAAACTCTTTTATATTTTGGGAAATGTAATCTTTAATGAAACTTTTCGGTTTCTTTGAAATTTCACACAGGTTTTTTAATTCTTTTGGATTAAGAGAAACAATTCCGTCTTTTGTTTTATCTTTAGGTAATATTGTGAAATGTCTCTCGATATATTTAACGTCATACATTAATGAAGAAATTGAAATTTTAAGATCATCCACATCTGAATTTGAGTGCTCACTTAAACCCACGTTTTTTGAATAATTTCTTAAATGATCTATTCTATCTAAGTGGACTTCACTTAAGGGTGTTGGATAAAGTGAAATGCAGTGCATTAACGTGAAATCTTTATTCTTTAATATTTCACTAGTCTTTTTTATTTCGTGATCATAGGCACATCCTGTGGATACAATTATCTCTTTAATTTTAGAATTACTTATTTCCTCAATCATTTTATGAGATGCACAATCAAAACTTGAAATTTTTAGTGTTTCAAAATTTAAACTTTCAACAAATCTTAATCTTGATCTATGAAAAATGGTAGTCATTGGTTTAATCTTATATTTCTTGCAAAATTCATGAAAAATGAAATGTTGTTCATCATTTAAATCTAATTTTGATAATCTTTCTAACTCGGCTTTAAAAGGTCTTTTTATTACTTTTATCTCACTATCCTCAATAAGACCCTCATCAAATCTTTTTCTATGAGTAAGATTTTGGGATAACATTGACTGAATTTTTGCATAATCTGCACCTGAATCTGCTGCTGCGTGGACCATCTCTTCAAGTATTTTCATATCTCCGTTGTGGTTTTGGCAAAGTTCTGCAATTATTTTTGTCATAATTTAAAATCTTTTTTAATCGAATTAACAATTTGTTGTGAACCATTTATATCATAATTAATTAAATTTAAATTTTTTTTAATTTTATCTTTTTCTTTTTTTTGAAAGAATTCTAATCTTTTAAGGAAATTTTTACCCCAATCCTTATTATTCATGATTGCACCAGCTCCAAGTTTTGAAATGAATCTTAAATTTTCACTTATTTCTGGATTATATTTTTCATCCATAAAAATTGATGGTTTTTTAAAAATTAAACATTCAGTCATAGAATTAAAACCTGCTCTTGTAATTACGTAATCTACTTTTGCAATATATGAATATAATCCACTTAAAGTAGTTACTGGTATCAAATTGTTACTTCTGAAAACTTCATTTTTAGCCTCTGCTGTTAAAGAAGCTATACCAATATAAAAAATATATTTACTATTATTTTTTATGAATGGAATAGTATTTGAGATTAAGTTGGCCATAGATTTAGTACCACTATCCATGATTAGAAAAGTTTTTTTTTTATTTTTTGATCTCAGGAATTTTGGATTTTTAATTATAAAATTAACTTTTCGAATTTTGCCCTTTTTTAAAATATTCTTATAAACACCACTAGGAGTAAATGGGGGTAAAAAAAATTTATCAGCTTGGTTTTCATAACTTTTCATTTTAAAAATTATTTTTTTTTTTATTACTAATTTTTTGAAAAAACCAACTCCATGAATAATGACATATTGCATAACTTTTAATTCTTAACTTTTTTGAAAAATAAAAAATTTCTGGAACAAAATCTGAAATAATTATATCAAAATTTTTAAAATTTTTTTTAAAAAATCTAAAACTATCAGCTAAATTTGAATTCCAATTATCTAAAATTTTAGATGTCAATTTTAAGTCTAAATAACCTTCTTTTGATTTAAATAACTCAATATTATTAAACTTTTTAATATATTTTAATTTATCTTTAAATGTCTCCTTTAATATTTCTATTTGGAGTGCATTAACTATAGTAATTTCCGAATTTCTAAAACTCTTTATTAAATATTTTATAATTTCTCGTTGTCTAATCATGTGACCAAAGCCAACATCCGAAATAAAAATAGCGATTTTAATCTTTTTCATTTTCTAATTTTTTTTTAACTTTAAGGTAGTCAGATTTAGAGTGGATATCTAAATAATTTGTGAAAAAAATTCCTACTTTCGTGCTTAAGGTTTTTTGAAAAACAGCTTTATTGGTAAGAATTCTAAACGCACCATTCTGAATATTGTCAGGATTTACAGATATAAGTTCCTTTATTGGTTTTCCAACATGAAGCTTTGTATTGAAAAATTTTATAGCTTTATCGAAGTCTCTTGATTTAAATTCAGGGGTATTGGCCTGAAGTGATACAACTATATTTGGATTATATTTATGATTAATCGAAAGAAATTTTATTGCATGTACTATTGCCTCATGTTTTTCAACATGATCTTTGGAAAGCTTTTGAGGTCTCTTAATAAAATTTAATTTAAATTTTTCACAAATTTTTTTTATTTTTTCTGACTCTGAACTTATAAATAAATTAAATTTGAGTGAGGATTTTAAAAGATTTTTAGCAACGTATATAAACATTGGATCCCTTTTTATTGGAAGTATATTCTTGTTTCTTAATCTTTTTGAACCCATTCTAACAGGTATTATTACAGCAATTTTCCAAGTCTTTTTAATTTTCACAAAATTTATCTCTTAATTGAAAAATTTTTAATAAAATTTTTGAGGTAAATATTTAATATTGAGTGTCTATCTTGCTTTTTGGTTTCTTGAAAATAATATGAATTTTCAAATTCAAATGGTCTTGTAAATTGATATAAACCTATTGATAAACAAATTAAATTTGTTTCATCAATAAAACCAGTTTCATAATACGTCTTAATTTTTTTTAAAAGATTTATATTTTCATTAATTAGAATTTCTTTGTATTTTATATCAAAAATTTGATTTCTTCCTTCTAAAGTTTTTAGTTTTGTTTTTACTTTGGTCAAAGAGCTTATTTTATTGGTTTTTTTTGTAATATATATTCTATCACCTCCTATAGAAAAATATGAATGACCTTTATGATGATAATCTCTAAAATCATTATCAAAATAAAAAACACTTCCACCTAATAATTTTATATCTGATATAATATCTTTTGGATGAAAGTTATGTTTTCTTGGTACAAAAAAATCATCCATAACTCTTGAGGATTGATAATGTTTATGTTCACCAAAAGTAAATAATATTGAACTAATATCTCTTACTTTGGCCATAGATTTTAATGGCAGAATATATCTTATTGCGTCAACTATAAAATATTTGAATTCTCCACTTCTATAAAAACCCATATACATCAAACCATTTTTTTTTAGGGCATTAATAAATTTAATTAATGCTAATGCTGGATATTGAATATGCTGATAAATACCTGAGAGAAAAATGATATCATATTTGTTTTCACCAATATCAGCATCTAAAATATTTGTATTATTTGAATTCACCTTAAACTTATTTTTTTTCGACCAGTTCCTCAATTCTTCAACTGACTCCGGTCCCATGTCAATGTGAGTAACATCAGCACCATGTGAGGCAAAAAACCTGGACTCTCTTCCTGTTCCAATATTAAAAACTTTTTTGTTTTTTAGATCTTTTAGCTTTAGTTTCATTACTTTTAATGAATCTAAAATATATTTTTCTGAATTATTATCAGCATTAGCAATCACTTTTCCGTCCTTTTTTATATAAAGAGGAAGCCATGATAGTTCTTGATAAATCAAACTTGTAAGATTTTCATATTCATTTTTTTTATCATTTTCCATAATTCCTTATCCGTGTACTTCTTTTTGAACTTTTTTATTAGAGTATTTATAAATATTTAAACCTGGGTTAAAATCTTTTTTAGTCATATTATGATATCTTCCAATAAGTGAAATTCTAAACTTATTAGAGGTATTTTTTCCACTTCGATGAACCATATCCATGTTCATTAATAGAGTGTCACCTAAATTTAGATCATATTTAAGAATAGTTTTATATTTTTTGAGTTTTTTTGGATCTATATCTCTTTTTGATGATTTATTTTTTATTTTATGAACTTTTTTTCTTATATTAAGAGGGCCAATATTATGAGAGTCTTTCAAAAATTCTAAACGACCCATTTTTTCGGAAATTTGAACAACAGGGGTCCAGAGTACAATTCCATTTTTCCCATTATTATTTTGTCTAAAGTAAGAGGAATCTTGATGCCAACCGAGAGAATTTCTTTCATCATGTGGAGGATCAAGTCTTAAGGCAACATCAGTAAGAGTAATAGATGATATATCTACATTTAACAAATTTGATATTTTTTTTAGGATTTTAAAATTAGATAAAATTTCATAATTAATTGACAATGTTTGTAAACTATCAAAAAGATAACCAAATTTTGTCTTATCTTTTTTTCTTAAATAGATTAGTTGCTCATCAATATCTTTACTGGGAAATTTTTTTAAATACTTTTTAAGTAAATATTTTATAGAATTTTTGATCAATATAATTTTTCTCTTATCTACTAAATTTTTATCTAATAAATATCCTTTTTTTTTGAAAGTTTTCATAAAGCTTAGTTTTTAATATTGATATATCTAAAATCTAAAATTTGTGCTAGGTTTTTATATTACATAAATCAGAATATTAATATTGTAAAAATAATCATACTGTAAAATTATGAAAATTGAGAGATTGCATGATAAGTTATATCTTAAATCAAATAGGTATAATAATCCTAAAGAATCTACCAAAATGCTTCTTAAAATCTTGAAAAAGAAAAGCGTTAAAAATAAAAATATTAAAATTTTAGATATAGGATGCGCTAATGGTGAATTAATATATTTTTTGAAAAAAAAATTAGGTGATAAAATTCAGTTTTATGGATTTGATATAAGACAGGACCTATTAAATAAAGCAAAAAAAAAATTACCAGATGTTCATTTTAAAAAAGTAGATATTTCGAAAAAAATAAAAATAAGTGAAAAATTTGATATTATAATTTGTGCTGGTGTAATCTGTATTTTTGACGAATTAAATATTTTTTTTAAAAATTTAAGACAAATATCAAAACCTAAGGGTAGAATTTTTATTTTTGATAAGCTTAATGAATATGATTTTAATGTTTTTAATAAATACAAAGATATTAATCTTAAAAGAGATATATTGCAGTCTGGTTGGAATACTTGGAGTATTAATTATTTAAAAAGATTTCTAAAAAATAAAAAACTTTTAATTCATAAATTTTCAATCAAGATTGATGTCAAAAAAAGAAGTAATGATTTGCTAAGAGCTTGGACTATTAAAGTAGATAATAAAAGATACTTTACTAATGCTTTAAAATTATTTAATAGCCAATATTGGCTTGAATTTAGATGAGATAAAAAATGTACTTTAATAATTCAAATAATTTTTTTCACGGTATAATGTTTCATCATTTTCATGATGATAATCTTCATTCCAAAGGCCAAGGATCAATATCGAAAGATGATTTTTATAGTTTGATAAAATTTATAGGGAAAAAAAACATATTAGATGCAGATATTTTTTTTGAAAAGTTAAAAAAAAATCAGCTTAAGGCTAATGAAGTATGTTTAACATTTGATGATGCTGTAAAATGTCAAATTGATATTGCACTTCCAGTTTTAGAAGACTTAAAAATAAAAAGTTTCTTTTTTGTATATACCTCATTATTTTCAAATGATCCTGACAATTTAGAAGTATTTAGATTTTTTAGGATGAATTACTATAATCACATCAATGATTTTTATGATGATTTTTATGTAAAACTAGACCAGGACCTAAAAAGTTTTTTTCTTAATTATGAAAAAGAAATGAATTATAAAAAAAGAAAATCACCTCATTACTCAATAGAAGATATAAAATTTAGATTTGTAAGAGACGTGTTTCTCAAAAAAGAGAAATATAATGAGATAATGTTTTCAATGATGATTGATAAGAATTTTGAGCCTAAAAAATTCTACAATAAACTTTTTTTTAATAATCAAGACTTGAAGAATCTTAATAATTTGGGGCACTTAGTTGGTTTACACTCACATACACACCCAACTTTATTTGAGAGTTTAAATTATGACAATCAACAGATAGAATATGAAAAGGCTTTATCTGTTCTTTGTAAAATTTTAAATAAATCGAAAAAGGAGATTAAATGGATGTCTCATCCAAATGGTAGCTATAATTTAGACACATTAGAAATACTAAAAAATTTAGGTATTGAGCTCGGTTTCAAACAAATCATGGCTATTGAGCCAGAAAAAGGAATGAAAAAAATTAATAATTCTCGACTTGAAATTGCAAGAGAAAATCACTCTGCGATCATGAAAAGAATGATTTAATGAAAATAACATTATTCACAGCAAATAACAAAAGGCATACCTATCTAATTAATCTTTTATCTAAAGTTTGTAAAAAATTATATGTTATCCAAGAAAACAACGTAATCTTGTCTGATGTAATACCAAAACGCTATCCGTCAACTCAAATAATGAAAAATTATTTTGAAAGGGTAAGTAAGGCCCAAGAAAATTATTTTGGTGATTGTTTTCTTGATAAAGGAAATGAGGTAATTGAGATTTTAAAACTATCTCCTGGTGATATAAATAAATATTCATTGTCGAAATTAGAAAACTTTTTAGATAGTGATTTTTATATTATTTTTGGAGGGAGTTATATAAAAGATCCATTAGCTGATTTTCTCATAAAAAAAAGAGCCATAAATATTCATATGGGAATCTCTCCATATTATAGGGGCACAGATTGTAATTTTTGGGCTTTATTTGATGATAATCCTCATTTAGTAGGAGCAACTATTCACATGCTAAGTAAAGGATTGGATAGTGGTCCAATCCTTTATCATGCTCTATCAAAAGTCAAAACCAATCCCTTTGACTATACAATGTCATGCGTTAAATCAGCTTTTCACTCTTTAAAAAATAGAATTGAAAATAAATCAATATTTGAAATTCAACCAATAAAACAAAATAAGAATGATCAAATAAGATACACTAAAAAAGCAGATTTTAATGAAAACTCTGTTAAGGAATTTTTAACGAAAAAAATAAATTTAGATAATATTAAATTCGATCAATCTTTATTGAAGGATCCATATTTTTTTAAGGATTAATCCTAAAGAAGATTTTTATTAATATGGAGTATGTCTTAACTTCCAGTTTTTTCCAATTTTTTTCCATAGGTGAGGTGATCTAAATTTATCAGTATGTTTTAAAAAAAAATTTGGCTCAATATCCAAGTAATTCATTACATCATTGAAATATCTTCTTGGAAATTCACCATCATACTTCTTTATAAGCAACTTCGCTTCATCTATACTAATGTGGTCATTTCTTAAATCTTGAGAAACATCATATGTTGCCCTACCGATACCAAATTTAATATAAATTGTGTAAAAATTTACACATTCAATTTTATCGTCAAGTCCAGCATATTTTGTATAGGTCCCATCAGTTCTAAATGGTCTTGGTTTAAATCCGCAGTGTTTGACTGCATAGTAAAAAGTTTCTTGGGGTATCCATTTTAAGTAGTAACCTAAATGCCTTACTTCAATATTCGAGTCATTAAACATATCAAGATTGAGAGGTATAAAATCTGAGAGTAATTCTCTATCAATTTTGTGTTTATTTATAAGATCATAATATCTAATTCCACCCAAGTAAACTTCATCAAGATTTTTCAAAGTATGATATAATTTACCTCTCAGCGAAGTGTTATTTTCTGCTAGAGGGTTCCCTCTTTCAGCAGTGCTATCTCCATAAAAAATAAGCGGTATTTTGTATTTTGCTGCAATCTTTATTGGAAAAAGTTTCTGACCTAATATAAAAGTTTGAAATGGGTGTAAAAGATTAAGTGTTGATGCACGCGTTAAAAATTTTGTAATTTTTTTATCAGCACTACCTGAAATATTTCCAAAATTGCCAGAACTTACCCAATTCTGGAAATTTTTATATCCATAGTCAGTATATAATATTGGAGACCAAGTTACAGTTAGTGGAGACATTCCGTACTTATATTTAAGAATATGTGCTGCGTATGCGCTATCCTTTCCGCCGCTTCCTGGGACTATACAGTCATACTTACCATATTTTCCTCTATGTCTATCTAAAAGTCTAAGAAGCTCGGACTCTCTTTTTTTCCAATTAATTTTTTTTTTTATTCTTGAATAAATCCAAGCATCCGATAGTCCATTTTTTGATATGAACATTGTTTTTTTTTTTGTTTTTTTATTATGTTTATACTCAATCTCAGAGTTTGGTCTTTGGTTTGAAACTAAAGTTTTTTTACAAAAAACTACTTTAGATGGTAAACCAAAAAAAGTTTTCTTTAAATTTTTTTCTTTCATAAATTGAAAATAGTTTTTTTCAAAAAATTAATACCTTTAATACCACTTTTTTCAGGATGGAACTGTATTCCGATAATATTTTTGTTTTTAATGATTGCTGGGAAAATTTTACCATTATGTTTAGACTCGGCCATTACAAATTTTTTCTCTGTATAACAATAATTTGAATGAACAAAATAATAAAACTGATCAATTTTTTTTTTTTTGTTATTAATCAACATAATTTTATCCCAACCAATATTTGCAGATTTATCTTTAAATTTTTTAACTTCTCCCTTTATTAAAGAAAGGCCCTTAGTTTTTTTTATTTCATAACCTGTATCTAAAAGAATCTGCATACCTAAACAAATACCCAATACTTTTTTTCCTAAATTTGCAAATTTAAGTATCTCTCTATCTAGTTTATATTTTCTCAAATATGACATGGCTCCACTAAAGGTACCAACTCCAGGTATTACTAATATATCGATATTTTTTAATTTCTTATGATTATCAATTTTTTTTACTCTTCCGAATTTAGATAAAACCTCTTTTATGCTAAATAAATTTGTTGTTTTAAATTCGACTATACCGATAGTAATTTTATTTTCTGACATTAACTTTCCTTTTTTCGAGATAAAGCTTCAAATCTTTTATAATATTTTTTTTTTTTCTTGGAGTAACGCTATCTAGAAATGAATAATTTCCAATTTTAGACGCTTTTATTTTTTTATGTTTTAAAAAAAAAGCATATTCATAATGGAGTAAGCTTGCAATTACAATTCCACCCAAATCAACATTTTTGATGAGATTATAAATATCCCTAAAATTTCCAAACCCTCCATGTGCTAATAGGGGAATATCTATTTTATTGGATACTTTTTCGAAAATTTTAATATTTGTACCTTCCATTAATCCCTCTCTCTCGACTGTTGTAAGTAGTATTTCCCCACATCCTTGATCTTGACAATATTTTGCCCATTGAAATGGATCAATTTGAGCTATTTCTCTTCCTGCCAGGTAAGAGGTAAAATATTTATTGTCGTAACATATAACTTCAATACAAACTGTAATATTTGGAGATCCAAAATGATTTACTATTTTTCTTAAAAGAGATTTATTCTGCAATATTGCTGAATTAACATAAATTTTGTCAGCTCCAGAAAAAAACATATGTTCTATATCTTTTAAACTTCTGAGTCCTCCTCCTACACAGATTGGTATTGAAATATTTTTTGCTAATGATTTGATTATTCTATGTAATGAATTTATTCCATATAATGACGCAACTGCATCATTGAAAATTAATTCATCTGCACCATCTTTATAATAAACCTCAGCATAATCATAAGGATTACCTAAAACTCTTAATCCCTCTAAATTAATTCCTTTTATTAGATTGTTATTTTTAATGTCAAGTCTGGGTATAATTCTCACTGGTTTCATAATGATATAGAAAAAATATTATAACTTAATCACATTGTCTCCATTTAAATGCCTTATATCTCTAGTATCAAAAATAAATTTAATATCTTTTTTTAATTTTTTATAATTTAATGAGTCATGGTCTGTTACTATAATTCCATAATCGTAAGATTTAAGATTATTTTTGGTTAGACTTATACTTTTAGTATTAAAATTTTTTATATTAAATTTTTTAGCATTATCAATGAATGGGTCGTGATAAGAAATTTTACAATTGTATTTTTTTGATAAAATTTCAATAAGCTTGTAAGCTGGGCTTTCTCTGTCATCATTAATATTTTTTTTATAAGCTATGCCTAATATTAGAACTTTCGAATTTGAAATCTTTTTAAATCTTTTTTTAAGTTCAGTTTTAATTTGTTCACATATCCATTCTGGAATTGAGGTGTTGATTTTTCCAGACAATTCAATAAATTTTGAATTCAATCCATGTTTTTTTGCTAACCAAATGAAATAGAATGGATCAACTGGTATACAATGACCTCCATATCCAGGACCTGGAAAAAATGGCATAAAACCAAATGGTTTTGATTTTGCAGCGTCAATTACCTCATTAATGTTAATATTTAATTTTTTTAAAATAAATTTTGTTTCATTTACTAAACTGATATTAATTGATCGAAAAATATTTTCATATAATTTTGACATTTCAGCAACTTTAATAGAGGAGACCATAACTGGTTTATCAACTATAGTTTTATAAATTTTTTCACCAACCAAAAGACATTTTTTTGTATAACCTGAAACAAGTCTAGGAACTTTTTTGTTATCAATTTTTAAACCAGGGTCATCTCTTTCGGGCGAATAAATAAGATAGAAGTCCTTTCCAACTTTGAATTTTTTTTTTATAATGGGAAGTATTAGTTCCTCAGTGGTCCCAGGATAAGTTGTTGACTCGAACGAAATAGCTTGATTTTTTTTTAAATTTTTTTTAATAAGATTCAAAGTCTCTTTAACATTACTTAAATCTGGTAATAATTTTTTTGTAATCGGTGTTGGTACACAGATTATAATTATATCTGTTTTTTTAATAAGGTTAAAATCATCAGTGCATATAAAATTTTTTGAGTGCTTTTTTAAAATTTTACTTGAGAGATTTGACAGATATGACTTATTTTTTTTTAGAGACTCAAGTTTTTTTATATCATTATCAAATCCATAAACTCTAAATTTTGATTTTAAGAATTGAATACATCTAGGTAATCCAACATAACCCAGTCCTATTACCCCAATGACAGCTTTTTTTGACGATAAATTTCTGGTTAGACTTTCCATATAAAACAATATATCTACATCTTTTTATCTTAAAATAAATTATTTTTTGATGCCAAACAAAAAAATTAAAATTGCAGTTGTAATAAACAATAGAGCAAATTACGCACGAATTAAATCTTTTTTAATTAATTCAAAAAAAAATAATAAAATTTCAATTGAATTAATTTTAGCAGCCTCCTCGGTTGTAGAAAAATTTGGAGAGCTAGAAAAAATAATTAAAAAAGATGGTATTAAAATATCGAAAAAACTTTATACAATAATAGAAGGCGATAGACCTGTAACGATGGCAAAAACAACAGCCATTGAAATTAGTGAGCTCTCAAATGTTTTTGAAAATAACAAGCCTGATTTTGTTTTTGCGATTGCTGATAGATTTGAAACACTTTCAGTCGCTGTGGCAGCAAGTTATATGAATATTCCATTACTGCATCTTCAAGGTGGTGAAATAACAGGTTCAATAGATGAGAGTGTAAGACATGCAATTTCTAAATTTGCAAATATTCATTTTCCAGCTACAAACAAATCAAAAATTAATCTCATCAAAATGGGTGAAAATCCAAAAACAATTTTTAATGTAGGGTGTCCGTCAATTGATCTTGCAAAATCAATAATCAATAAAAAAAAGACACTTCATGAAATACTAAATAAATATAAATTTTCAATGCAAGATAAATTTTTTTTAAAACCAATTAAAGAATATATAATAGTAATACAACATCCAGTAACAACAGAGTATAAAGATACAAAAAATCAAATAAAACAAACAATCAATGCAATATCAAAGTTAGATATTCATACAATTTGGCTTTGGCCAAATGTTGACTCGGGATCAGATATAATTTCTAAAGAATTAAGAATTGCGAGAGAAAAAAATTTATTAAAAAAAACCATATTTATTAAAAATTTGAGTGCGGATGATTTTTTAATACTATTAAACAATTCAAAATGCATAGTTGGTAACTCAAGTGTAGGTATAAGAGAGTCCTCCTATTTAGGAGTTCCTAGTATAAACATCGGTAATAGACAACAAGGTAGAGAGAAAGCAAAAAATGTCGTTCAAACCAATTACAGATCTCAAGATATTCTAAAATCAATAAATTATCAGTTAAAAAAAGGTAAATACAAAAAATCAACTCTTTATGGTAATGGGAATAGTGGAAAAAAGATTGTAGACATTATCAAAAAAATTAAAATAAAAACTACTCAAAAAAAATTATTTTATGGAAATCAAAAGAATTAAAGAACATATAAAATTCCTCAAAGAAGAAGTATTTTTTGTAAACACTAAATGGCCTCATTTTGAGCTTCTATTCCAAGATATTGAGAAATTATCAAAATCAAAAAAAATCAATGATGTTGTATCTTTGGAAAGGGGATCTCTTTATGGGAACATTAGCTTACTCGCACCTTGTTTTTACGATAAAAACTTCAAATCAATAGATTGTAGTACAAAAAAAATTCGATCTAGAGGATCTTACAATAAAAAATATGTAAGAAATTCCAAAATAATAAAAGTTGAAATAAACAAACACTGTGACTACAGAAATATTAAACTCAACAAAAATTCTGTAGATCTAATAATAATACCTAACTTAATGCATCATATATTTGATCACAAACTTTTACTTAATCAGTGTAAAAAAATATTAAAAAAAAATGGAAAGTTGTATATTTTTGAGCCAACACTCAGAGAAATACATCAGGCTCCAGATGATTATTTTAGATTCACACCCTATAGCTTGATAAGATTATTGAAAGATTTAGGCTTTAGAAAAACTAAACACAAATACTGTGGAGGACCTTTCACTGCAGCTGCATATTGTTTAGATCAAGCAATGCAATATGTTCCTAAGAATAAAAGAAAAAATTTTAAACAAGCCTTTTTTAGAAATAAAATAGAGCATTTTTTAAAATATGAGAAAAATTATTCTAAAAATCTTGAGAGGAAAAACACAATTTTTCCAATGAGTTTTTCAATTATGGCTTCGAAATAAATTGTATAAAAAGAAGAAAATTTTAGCAGTAGTTTTAGCAAGAGCTGGTAGCAAAGGTATAAAAAATAAAAACCTAAGAAAAATAAATCGAATATCATTAGTAGGACACGCTGGTTTATTTATTAAAAAGATTAAATTTATCGATAAGGCAATAATTTCAACCGATTCATCTAAAATTGGGAAAGTAGCGTCTAAATATAAATTAAATTTCGATTTTAAAAGACCAAAATATTTATCAGGACCCAAAGTAAGTGATGAAAAAGCTCTGAAGCATGCTTTGTTAGAAATTGAAAAGAAAACAAAAAATAAATTTGATGTAATAGTCTCACTACCTCCAACATCTCCATTAAGAAAAGTGAAAGATGTAGTTTTATCTATAAAAAAATTAATCGATGGAAAATACGATGCCGTATGGACAGTTTCAGAAACTGACAATAAATTTCATCCACATAAAGCCTTAATCGTAAAAAATAAAAATTTAAAATTTTTCTCTGGTATAGGAAAAAGAATAAAATACAGACAGCAGTTAAGTTGCATATATTTTAGAAACGGTTCCGCATATGTGCTGACGCGAAAAACTTTAATCAAAAATCAAATTTTACCAAAAAATTCTAGTTATTTAATATGCAAAGGTCCTTGTATATCCATTGACACTATAGATGATTTAAAAATTGCTGAAAAAATTTTGTCAGTATAAATCATTAAATAAAAAAAATTTAATAACTTTTCAGAATATATGTTAAACTAGTTGAAATTTTATTAGTTTCAATATGTTTGGATATTTGATCTGAAATTTTTTTATTTATCAACTTTGGATATTTAGCTACTCTTTTTCCTTTTTTAATAAATTCTATTAAATGATTAATAGAATATTCTTGTAATCCATTTTTATGGATCACTTTTAAATTTAATTTTTTAAAAAGAAAATCACAACTTTTTTCTGAAAAATAATAATTATGAGATGTCCTAAAATCGAAAGTTTGAAATTTATTTCCTAATAATTGTAAATATATATTATTGTAATTCGGAATCCTAAAAACAATCAAACCATTTTTTTTTAAAATTTTCTTTAAACTATTTACAAATTTAATTACATTGGTTTGATGTTCTATTTCAGCTAAAGATAATATAATATCAAATGTATATTTGTTTTTATTTATTTCATTTAAAGATGTAAAAAAAATATGTTTTTTTTCAACATGACTTTTATATACATGATGATCTAAACCATATGTTTGTTTAGCCTCTGTTTTTAAAAAATCTAAATTTGTAGCCGCGCCACAATTACTTTCTAAAATTTCTTTATTTTTAAAGTTAATAATTTTTTTAATCTTATCTAATTTATATTTTTCTCTATTTTTATTAAATGAATTATATTTTTTGATAGAATTTGAGCCATCATACAATTTTCGAAATACTTTATTATTTTGTAATGAGTAATTAAATTTTTCCAAATATCGCAAATCACAATTTTGACACCAGTAAATTTTATGAGGTTTTTTCGTCCAAATATTTTTACCTGAACGCAAAAGATCATTCCAAATAAGTTTTCTCTTTTTACTTTTACAAACTGGACAACTTTTAAACTGCATAGTCTATAAGTTTAAACAATTAATTATAAAGTGATAGGATAATTAGAAAATATATACTTTTAA
>MDTB01099860.1_pt1 | contig 17790 bp, 17 predicted proteins | sample 811161 | NCBI WGS metagenome assembly MDTB01 (sample SAMN05326650, study PRJNA326480) | marine metagenome | isolation source: seawater | place: Mediterranean Sea | collected 2009
AATACGCTGCTTGATCAGTTCGCTGATCTCAGAAGGATTCAATTGATCCATGAAACTTTCCTTTCAAATTCTCTTTGCTTAAGCGGTCAATGACTCGGCAATCTTCGAAAGCCGGCCACGCACCGTCGCGTCAATTACAGTGTCACTCGATCGAATCTCAAAACCGCCAATCAACGATTGATCCACAGCGGTCTGAATACGAATGGTTTTGCCCTTATGTTGCTTCTTCAACTTCGACTCTAAAAGCTGAACCTCGTCATCCTCAAGCGGAAACGCGCTTGTTATAGTGACCTCCAACGCTTTTTCGCCCTGAGCCAGCAGCGTGTCAAATTCAGCCGAAATAGAAGGTAATGCCAAAAGACGCCCGTAATGAGATAACGCCTCTACCAATGATAGCGAACCGTCAATATCAACGTCCTTAGTCAAATCAGCAAGCATTGCGCACTTAGTGTCTGCCGAAACAGCAGGATTTTTTAAGACCTCAACCATCGCTTCGTCTGATGTGACGGCGGCTGCCTTCTGTAAAAATCCGCACCACTGTGTTTGAGTTTTTGCTTCTGTAGCGTATGCAAATACTGCTTTGGCATAGGGCCTGGCGATCGTGGTGAGTTCTGCCATTAGTTGCCCCCTAAAGCTCTTTGGCCAGCTGAGCCAATAGTTTTTTGTGAGCAGCCTGATCAACAGAAGAGCCAAGAACTTTTTCAGCCCCAGCAACTGCAAGTTTCGCGACATCTGCTCGGAGAGACTCCCTGGCTTGAGCCGCATCTTGGGCGATCTGAGCCTGAGCTGAAGTCATAATTTTTTCAGCTTCTAGTCGCGCCTTTTCCTGCGCTTCTTCGACGATCTGTGACGATCTCTTATTGGCCTGCTCTAGCAACTCCATCACCTGAGTGCGCGCTTGTTTCAGTTCGTCCTCGATCTGAGACTTCGCACGCTCAAGATCACGGGCCGCTTTGTCTGCAGCATCAAGGCCTTCGGCGATCTTTTTCTGTCTATCAGCCAGCGCTCCAGAAATGGGAGGCCAAACGTACTTCATGCAGAAGACAACAAAGATCGTGAATGCTATGAGCTGCCCGATAAGGGTCAGGTTTAAATTCACAATTACACCTCGCGGTCGGTTAAATCATCCAAAGGATCGGGACGTCTTAAACCTGTGCCAAGAAAGGATTGGCAAACGTAAAAAACAGAGCGATACCAACACCGATCATAGTTACCGCGTCGAGAAGTCCCGCAACGATGAACATTTTCACCTGTAACATTGGGACCATTTCAGGCTGGCGGGCCGCACCCTCGAGAAACTTACCACCTAAAATACCAAAGCCAATGGCGGTACCAAGGGCACCCATGCCGATAAGTAGCGCTACGGCAATCGCTGTCATTCCAACTACAGTTTCCATGTTTTCTCCAAGTAAAGGACGTTAAATTAAATAATTATACTAGTGATGCTCATGTGCCATCGAGAGGTAGACAATTGTCAGCATCATAAAAATGAATGCTTGAAGCACGATCACAAGAATGTGAAAAATTGCCCAAGGCACGGATAAGAACCACTGCAAATAAAACGGCAACAAAGCAATCAAAATAAAAATTAACTCGCCAGCATATAGATTGCCAAACAGTCTAAGAGCTAATGAAATTGGTTTCGCAATCAGACCAACACCCTCTAAAAGGAAGTTGAAAGGAATCATCCACTTTCCGAAAGGTTGAAGAGTAAGCTCCCCCACGAACCCACTGAAACCTTTGATCTTGATTGAATAGAAAACGATCAATAAGAAAACACCAATGGACATTCCCAAGGTAGCATTCACATCAGTTGTTGGAACAATCTTCATGTACTCCACTCCCGCAGCCATGAAAAGATAAGGGACCAAATCAACTGGAACCAGATCCATCAAATTCATCAGGAAGATCCAACAACAGATTGTTAAAGCCAAGGGCGCGATCAAATTGCTCGTTCCATGGAATGTCTCTTTAACCGACTTATCAACGAATTCCACCATTAGCTCGACGAAATTCAAGACCCCTGTCGGAACTCCTGCATGAGCCGCGTTGGCGCCAATCCGGAATATCCAGCAAAAAAGCATACCGAGACCCAAGGACCATGCCATGGTATCAACATGGATGGCCATGAAACCCATCTCTGATGCTTCTTGAGCCCCATGGGCAAATGACCAGCCCTTCTCGGGGTGATAGCCATACGTAAGGTTTGTCAGGTGGTGCTGAATATATTCCGACGGTGTGGGATTTTGAAGCGCCATTACTATTTCCAATTAATATTTACGTGTTCCACCCAATAATAAGGGGATACTCAATTGTCCTATCAGGACCGTAGCCACAAACCCAACCAAAACTGCAAAAGTTTCAAGTTGATTAAAGTTCGTCCAAACCAAAGCAAATAATATTGCGGTGATTCCTAGCTTTAATCCCTCCCCCGTAAAAAAGTTCCGGGCAATTAAGCGCGCGTTTCGCGCGCCCCGGTTGCGAAAGACCCAAAACCCAAAGAGCCCCTGAGGAACAATCGCAACACTACTGCCTACTGCCGCACTAAACGCGAACGCAAGGCCCTCAAACACATATCCAATGACAGAAACTGCCACTGAAATCGCTGTTTGTAATACAAAAACAGCGACTGCTGGGTGCTTCATCTACAGCGTTCACCACTTAACACGTCGCGGGAGTATATTCAGTCAACTGTTTAGGATCAATGCTAATCATCAAAACGGATAAAAGAGCACACATTTCAACTCTTCGCTTTTAGACGATCTACAATGCCATCAAGAACATCTAATGAGCCATATTCTATAACAATATGACCTTTTCCACCCCTTCTAGGTTTAATTTGTACAGAGGCCCCAAGTCTATCTGACAGGGTCGCCTCTAAACGATCGATATCTGGGTCTTTTGTGACACGACCTGCCGCTGTGGTGGAATCTTGAGACAAAAGACGCTTAACAAGCGTCTCCGTTTGTCTCACAGATAACTGGGACCGCAACACATTCTCAGCTGCTTTTAGTTGCATACTCTCAGCAAGCGGCAAAAGCGCGCGGGCATGTCCCATCTCTAGATCTCCGGCTTCCAACATAGTTTGAACTCCTTGCGAAAGATTTAATAACCGCAACAGGTTTGCGACATTTGATCGGCTCGATGAAATCATTCCGGCTAAAGTGCTTTGATCCATTGCAAATTGATCCCGCATACGTGCCAAGGCGCGTGCCTGTTCTATCGCGGTCAGTTGTTCTCGCTGAATATTCTCAATAAGCGCAAGTGCCGCAACTTGCTGGTCATCAAGGTCACGAATTATTCCTGGGATGTCTTGAAGACCAACTTTTTGACTCGCTCGCCAGCGCCGCTCCCCAGCAATCAATTCGTAACCATAAGCGGTCTTTCGTAAAATGACCGGCTGCATTACACCATGCTGACGGATAGAATCGGCTAGCTCGTCTAATTCAGACTCATCGAATCGTGTGCGAGGTTGAAACGGGTTGGGAACTATTTTTTCGATTGCTACATGAACAAACCCGGGCTCGCCTCCCAGTTCTCGGTTTTCGGTTTTAAGTTCTCTGTTCAGGACAGCGTCTACTGTGGATTGATCTAGCCCTAAAAGCGGATTAAAACCCAGGCCGCGTTTTTTTTGTGTCATGCTGCTGTCTTTAAGTTCAATCGTCTTCTTAACTCAGACGCTAATGCGAGATAAGATAAAGCACCTTTCGATAATCGGTCATACTTTAACACTGGTAACCCATGACTTGGAGCCTCGGCCAATCGGACATTACGGGGTATCACGGTTTTAAATACACGATCACCAAAAAACTTCTCCAACTGTTGCGAAACCTGACGAGTCAAGCTTGTTCTAGGATCGTACATGGTACGAAGAACACCATCGATAACAAGATTTGCGTTGTGTGTGGCACGAACTTGATCAATGGTTTCCATTAAGGAAGCTATTCCCTCTAAAGCGAAGAACTCACACTGCACAGGGACTATCACACCATCAGCCGCAATAAGCCCGTTAACTGTAAGCATACTCAGCGCTGGTGGACAATCAATCAGTACAAAGTCATAAGTATCAGCAGAGCTCTCTAAAACATCTTTTAATCGATATTGCGCTCGCGGTTTACTAATCAGCCCTACCTCGGCCTCCGTGAGCTGGATATCTGAAGGCAACAAATCGTAACCGGCTTCGGTTTCAGAAATACAAACATCATGAAACGATGATTCGGCCAGTAGCAATCCACGGACGTCATGCTCAATAGCTTGTTTGGATACGCCAGACCCCGAGGTAGTGTTGCCCTGAGGATCAAAATCAACAACAAGCACCCGATAGCCCATTTCACTGAACGTAGCGCCTAGGTTCACGCAGGTAGTTGTCTTTCCAACACCGCCTTTCTGGTTAGTTATGGCTATAATGCGTGTCATTCATTCTTTCTCTGTCTAACTATTACAAGCGTACGTTGCTCATCGACAACATGCGGCAGTTTATGCAATGTCATGGAGCACCCTTCAAACTCTGCCTCGGCCTCAAGCATTTCGCTGTTAGCTCGAGCCCCTTTCATTGCTAATATTTCACCCTTTAGCGAGAGCAAATTAAGCGAGCAGTGGATCATACCATTGAGATGTGTAAATGCCCTGCTGATAATTTGATCAAAATTTGTTTCGACTTGAAACGCTTCAACTCTTTTATGAATCACTGTGACATTGTTGAGCTCACAGATAGATTGAACGTATCTGGCAAAAGCTAATTTTTTTTCATTTGAATCCAATAATGTTACGTGCGTATCCGGACACATCAATGCTAAAGGCAGCCCAGGAAAACCTGGGCCTGTACCAATATCCAGTAAGTTTCCGCTTTTAATAAATTGATGAGGGGTTAGTGAGTCAAGTATTTGATAAATCCAAACGTCCCTTTGTGTTCGATGTGCGCTTAGGTTAAATACCTGGTTCCACTTCAAATGCTCTTTGAGAATTATTTCTAATCCGTTAATTTGCCTTTCATTAGGAACAATTTGAAGTTTTTCTAAATCTGCACGCAGATACATTAGCTTGCTAAATGAATCAGATTTAATTTTTTGATATGCACCAATAAAAGACTGACAGCCGCCGCTGTAACACCAGAAATGCGAGCAGCTTGCGCTATATTTTCAGGTTGATGATCCACCAACTTCTGTCTAACTTCATTCGACAAACCAGTGATTAATGAATAATTCAGTTCAGTGGGTATTTTCATCTGCTCATTATTTTTTAATTTTTTTATTTCATCTGTTTGTCGATCGATATATCCCGAATACTTAATAAGGATCTCAAGTTGGCCCGATATTGATGGATTTTCATGAGCGGTAATCCCTGCAAAATCAACCAGATCTTGATAATGTATCTCTGGTCTTTTTAATAAATCGTGTGCTGTTACTTCTCTAACTAAGGGTGATTTCAGAACAGCATTTAAGTTTTGAAGATTCTGGTTATCCGGGCGAATCCACGTGTCTTTCAAGCGTTGCTTTTCCGTTTCAATTTCCTCTTGCCTATTATTAAAATTCTTCCAACGCTGTTCACTCACCATACCTACCTTTCTTGCTCTTTCAGTAAATCGAGTGTCCGCATTGTCTTCCCTAAGAACCAACCGATATTCTGCTCGAGAGGTGAACATCCGATAAGGTTCTTGAGTCCCTAGCGTTGTCAAATCGTCAACCATCACACCAATGTAACCCTCATCCCGCCCAACTATCAAAGGAGGCCTTTCAAGAGCACACAACGCAGCGTTGGCTCCGGCAAGTAATCCCTGAGCACCTGCTTCTTCGTAACCTGTAGTGCCATTAACCTGCCCAGCGAAATATAAATTTTGTATAAGTTTGCTTTCAAGCGTTAATTTAAGATCTCTAGGATCAAAAAAGTCATACTCAATCGCATAACCTGGACGTGTAATAGAAGCGTTAGTACAACCCACCATTGAACGAACTATTTCCAATTGCACTTCATAAGGCAATGAAGTGCTGACACCGTTAGTGTACAACTCGTGCGAAGTTAAACCTTCAGGTTCTAAAAATATCTGGTGTGTCGGCTTGTCTGAAAACCGGACCACTTTATCCTCTATCGATGGACAATATCGAGGACCCACTCCTTCAATAATTCCGGCATACATAGGGCTTAGATGTAAATTGTGTAAAACAATGTCGCGAGTCTTTTTCGTCGTCCTTGATAAATAACACGAAATTTGTTTTGGATGCTCATCACCTTTGCTCATCATCGACAGGTAAGGTACGGGATCATCACCCGGCTGCTCTGGTAACTGTTCTAGATCCACAGAACGAGAATCAATCCTTGGTGGAGTTCCTGTTTTCAGTCGAGACATCCTAAAAGATCTATCACGCAATGAATTTGCTAAGTCATTAGATGCAGGATCTCCAGCTCGGCCTCCAGATTGCTGATTTTGCCCTATGTGCATTTGACCACCTAAGAAGGTGCCTGCCGTAACCACTACCGTTTTTGATCTTAGCTTCAAGCCCATGGCCAGCACCACACCCTCAACTCGATCTTGTACAACAATTAGATCGCAAACAGGTTGTTGAAAAACTGTGAGATTGGGAGTTGTCTCAATCGCATTCCGCATAAATTGACGATAAAGGACCCGGTCAGCTTGAGCCCTGGTAGCGCGCACTGCAGGTCCTTTCCGTTGATTTAGCACCCGAAACTGAATACCAGCAAGGTCCGTTATCTTAGCCATTAATCCGTCACAAGCATCAATTTCACGTACTAAATGACTTTTCCCAATACCACCTATAGCTGGGTTACAAGACATTTGGCCAATTGTTTCAATCGAGTGTGAGATTAGTAATGTGTTGCAGCCAATCCTGGCGGCCGCACTGGCTGCCTCAGTACCTGCGTGACCACCACCTACGACGATGACATCAAAGTGTTGTGTGTAATCCATAAATATAAAATATATTTTTAAATAAAAGATTATTGTATTTATTTATATTAAGAGGATTTCTTCGTGTGGAAAAGTAATTTTTTTATCGTTTTTTCAGAAAGTTATCCTTTGGTGAGGTATGTGTATAAGCATTGTTAAGCTGCATGGAAAGGCACCCTAAGCTTGTTTATAAAAGTGATAGCTGTCCACAAGTGAACTTATCCAGAGTTTTAGTAATGGTTTATTCATTGGTATTTCAACATCATTTCCCTATACAAAAAGTCGAAAAAATAGAACTTAATAAATCGTCTGACGTAAAAGCACCCGTTATTTCAGACAGTGTGTTTTGTGTTAGGCGTAGGTCGTCGGCGATTAAGTCAATTGTTTCAATCTGGATGTTTTGATTTTTGGCTTGAGTGATGAAACTTAATGCCTTTTCTAGCAAGGCAACGTGGCGGCCTCTCGCTAAAAATATTGTTTCGGAATTTGAGTTGAGATCAAGTTCTTGGAGTAACCACTTATTAAATCGCTCCAAGCCAAATCCAGTGACGCTTGATATCTCTATGAGAGGAAGCCTTGTCTTGTTAAGGGTTGAGCCAGTTTGTAGATCATGTTTGGTTTTGACTATACCGACACTCGTAGCAGAGTTGTCTCCTATTAGATCAGTGACAGTTTTCTCTGTAATCTCATTGTATCGTTCATCAAATAAGCATAAAATCAGATCGGCGGTTTCAATGGCATTCATTGCTTTTCGGATGCCTTCTTCTTCAATTTGGTCGGTTGTTGATCTCATACCCGCTGTATCGGTGACGCGTATCTCCAAGCCATCAATCAATAGGTCGTGACGTATTAGATCACGAGTAGTCCCGGGAATGTCTGTTACGATCGCCAGCGGCTCTTTAGCCAATACATTTAATAAAGAGCTTTTTCCAGTATTAGGGGCACCAACCAGCACGATTTCGGTCGTTCGATTTAGGCGAGCGCCTTCTCGAGCCGATTGGATTGATATTCTAAGTTTTGATTCTAAGTGAATAATTTGATCTTTGAAATATTCGATACTGGTCGGTTCAATATCTTCATCAGGAAAATCGATGTGTGCTTCGATTTGGGTGCGAAGGTTTATCAAATCTTGGACGAGTTCGCGTATTGCTGATGCAAATACACCTGTAAGAGATCGGTTTGCTGCTTTGACTGCGGCGAGAGAAGTAGCATTTATTAAGTCACTAATCGCTTCAGCCTGAGTTAAATCTATTTTGTTATTGAGGAAAGCTCGTTGACTAAATTCTCCGGGACCGGCTATACGCGCGCCAAGTGTAGTTATAGCCTGTAAAACGGCTTGCACGACAACTGGTCCGCCGTGTCCCTGAAATTCAACAACATTTTCTCCTGTAAAGCTATGAGGTGCTTGGAAAAAAATCCAAAGACCGGAGTCTAAGACAGTCCCGCTGTCATAGATATGTCCGTAAGTGGAGAACCTTGGCTTCAGTGACTTTTGTGAAAGCGTCTCGGCTATAGACAGGGATTTCGGTCCAGACATCCTGATGATACTGATAGCGCCCCGACCGGGTGCAGTAGCCGAAGCAACGATCGTATCAGAAAGATTCATGATGTTTGCGTATTGGTTTTCTCAATAGATTTCGTTATGACCCATTGTTGGGCGATTGATAGGATATTATTGATGACCCAATATAAAACCAGCCCAGCCGGGAACCATAGAAAAAAGAAGGTAAAGGCAACGGGCATATATTTCATTATTTTCGCTTGCATAGGGTCCGGTGGTGTCGGATTTAACGATGTTTGAATGTACATCGAAACGCCCATAAGTAGCGGTAAAATGAAATATGGATCTTTCACGCTTAGATCATTGATCCAGAGTATAAAGGGGGCTTGCCTGAGCTCAACTGACTCAAGTAGGACCCAGTAAAGAGCTATAAATACAGGCATCTGAACTAAGATGGGCAAGCAGCCGCCTAAGGGATTGATTTTTTCTCGTTTATATAGGTCCATCATTTCCTTGGACATACGTTGGCGATCATCCCCGTATAATTCGCGCATTCTATTTATTTCTGGGGTGAATTTACGCATCCTCGCCATCGACTTATACGCAGCAGCCGAGAGCTGGAAAAATGCGGCTTTTACAAGGATAGTCAGGAGGATAATGGCGAAGCCCCAATTCTCGACATATGTGTGTATAAATTTTAGAAGCCAGAATAGTGGTTGGGCGATGAACCAAAGCCAACCGTAGTCGATAACCAATTCAAGACCAGGCGTAAGCATTTCTAATGTTTCTTGGTCTTTAGGTCCAGCATAGAGTGTAGAGCTTGTTTGTTTTGTTTCGCCGGGGGCGAGTCTAATAGTGGGGCTTACAATGCTCCCAATAAAATGTCCATTTTTATTTGCCCGGAATGAGTACAGGTGCGTCTCTGTTGGAGACGGGACCCAGGCGCTAGTGAAGTAGTGTTGTAGTAGGGCAAGATAACCCCCCATAGCACTTGCATTCTTTAGCTCCGTGTTTAGTTCACGAGCGTCTGTAGCGTTTTCAAAATCTGAAAAGGATACTTTTCGGTAGCGCTCGTCAGCTGTGCGTAGGGCATATCCAAGAAAAGCTTGCATTCCCATAGAGTTTTGCGTTGAGGGATCTTCAGAGTTATCTCGTTTCAATTGGACAAAAGGAGATAAAGTTTTTTCTGCGTCTGATGCATTTTTTATCTTATGCGTCACTTTTAGATCATATTGATCTGGGGCGATAGAAAAAGTTTTGGTAATGATCAGTCCTGTATCCGTTTCGGCTTGAATGGAGATATCTGTCGGTTCGTTGATAACATATTGTTGTTGGTTTGCTTTATATACAGGCCTGCCACTTTCAGACGCATCTGGACCATCGGGTCCGACGAGGCCGCTTTGTGCGACGTAAGTTCGTGACGCATTGTCGAGAAGCGCGATGGGTTGACCGGGATTTTTAAGCGAGACAGGATAATCTTTCAATAAAAGTCTTGTGATATCGCCGCCGGTCAAGGCAATAGTGATATTTACGGTTGGTGTGTTTACTACAATGAAATCGTCATCGATGGGTGAATTAGTTGGCAAAACCTCAACATTATTAGATGCCGTTGACGCAGAGGTTTCTGCCGCAGGTGGAATTTCCGATATGGATAAAGCTTTTTTGTTTTGGGCTACTGTAGAGTTAGTTGTTGAGTTCTGTGCTTCTGTGAAGATATTCCATTGAAGAAACAGCACATACGTGAGGATGCCAAGAACTCCGAGAAGGCCTGTACGTTGAATATCCATTAATTTGATCTCAATTTTCCTTTGTTTTTAGGCACCGGATCCAATCCTCCGGGGTGGCCGGGATGGCACTTTGCAATTCGGACTACACCTAGCCACGTCCCTTTTAAGATTCCGTAATTTTCAATAGCCTTGATCATATATGCTGAGCAAGTCGGCTGAAACCGGCACGATGCGGGAAATAACGGTGAGACAAAGTACCGGTAGAAACGAATTACCGCAATTGCTAGTGGATTAAAACTATGCTTATTTGCCATAGGCCTTCTCTAAGTTTTTAAATAGCTTTGTAAACGATTGATTCAAAAATTGTTGATAGGTGAATGACCAGAGGTCTTCTGGCGTCTTACGAGCGATCACTACGATGTCGGCAGGAAAGGATGGCTCATGATGCCGAAGGTACTCGCGAAAGACACGACGGAATCGATTGCGGTCAACAGCGCGACGAATCTTTTTCTTTGATGTTATGAAGCCAATTCGGTGGTCTTTAATTTTTGTGTTTACATTAGCTAAAATTAAAAAATCTCGAGAACTAGTTTTAGCATCGGGACCTTTAAATATCACATCGAAGTCACTGCGCGACGGTAATGACAAAACCGCCATAAAGATTACCTAATAAGATTATGCCGACAAACGCTTTCGGCCCTTTGCTCGGCGACGTGCAATAATGAGACGACCGCTTTTTGTGGCCATGCGTGCACGGAATCCGTGATTTCGAGCCCGCTTTAAAATACTGGGCTGAAACGTGCGTTTCATAACTATTTACCTATTTGAACCGGTTTCGGGCGATGATGGTACCTAAAGCCTAATAAGAATCAAAGTACTTTTGCAAATCCGGCTCAACAGGTTTTTATGCTTGTTAATTTAGGCCATTTTTGAGGTGTGGATAAAATAGGTGAAGTATCCTTATCCCTTGATAAAAGTATAAATTTTATAGTTCGGTAGGGTGTTTTCTTACATTTATCCACAGATTCGCTAACGGAAAAATTTAACGATTAAAAACAACAAGATAGCAAATATTTTAGAGTTGGCTATTGACCCAGCCAGGTCTGATTGTGCATAACTTATCCCCGGCAAGGAGAGAAGTCTAATGAATTGGGATACCTGTGTAGAACAATTGGCCAGAGAGTTAACGCCGGAACAGTTAAATACATGGATCAAGCCGCTTCAAGCAGAGGTAAAGTCTCAATCTATCTATTTGTTTGCCCCCAATAGGTTCGTTAAGGATTGGGTTAATGATCGCTATCTTGAGCGAATAAAAACATTTTATTCGCAGCATATAGGTGGGGCTTTCCAAGTAATCTTGCGGGTTGGATCAAGTAGCGATCAAGGAATTGCTAGGCGTAATGCGACGCCCAAAAATGAGTCCAGGTTACATGCGGCTGAGGACAGCCATAAAACAATGGTCAAGCCGGTTAGGGAACCGGCCGTCGTTGAGGGATCCATCAAGCATAGTAATCGCTTAAACAATGACTTTCGGTTTAATAATTTTGTCGAAGGTAAATCGAATCAGCTGGCTCGGGCCGCCGCTCAGCGCGTTTCAGAAAAGTCGGGCTCGGAATATAATCCCTTATTTCTTTATGGTGACACGGGGCTCGGGAAGACGCACTTGATGCACGCCGTTGGCAACCAGATACGAAAAAATAATTCGGGTGCGCAAATAATCTATGTTCATTCAGAACGATTTGTTGCGGATATGGTTAAGGCGTTGCAGCTGAACGCGATAGCTGACTTTAAGCGAGTATATAGGAATGTCGATGCGCTTTTGATAGACGATATTCAATTTTTTGCTGGTAAAGAAAAATCTCAAGAGGAGTTTTTTCATACGTTTAATAGTTTGTTGGAAGGGGGGCAACAAATCATATTGACGTCTGATCGGTATCCGAGGGAGATTGACAACATGGAAGACCGGCTTAAATCGCGTTTTGGGTGGGGTTTGACGGTAAGACTAGAGCCTCCGGAGTTGGAGACGCGGGTGGCTATCCTGATTAACAAGGCGCAGGAGGCGGGTGTTGATTTGAAGCGTGACTGTGCATTTTTTATCGCACAAAAGGTACGTAGTAACGTGCGTGATCTTGAAGGGGCCTTAAAGAGAGTTTTGGCCAATGCGCATTTTTTTGGTCAGTCTATAAATTTAGATTTTGTGCGGGAAACATTGAGAGATCTTATTGCAGTTCATGACCGTCAGATATCACTCGATAATATTCAACGAATGGTGGCTGATTATTTTAAAATAAAAATCTCAGATTTATTGTCGAAGCGCCGCAATCGCTCAGTCGCAAGACCAAGGCAAGTTGCGATGGCTTTGTGTAAAGAACTTACGGACCATTCATTACCGGAAATCGGTGAGGCCTTCGGGGGTCGAGATCACACGACAGTTCTGCATGCCTGTCGAAAAATTAAAGAATTATGTGACACAGATCTATCAATTCGAGATGATTATAGCAATCTTCTTAAAGCGTTAACTGGGTAAGGAAGGATAATGGAATTTTCCGTTTCTCGCGAGCAGCTCCTCGAGAAAGGCCAGACCGTAGCATCAGTGGTCGAGCGCAAGCAGACAATGCCAATATTGGCGAACATTCTTATCGAGGTCGATGCGGCAGGGGCCGTAGTAACAGGGACAGACCTTGATAGTGAGATTTCGACCAATATGGAGTTAGTTGAGGTGGCGTCTGGCGGGGCGGTGACAGTTCCCGGAAGAAAGTTGGTTGATATCACGAAGGCTCTTCCTGAGGGATCAGTCATCGAATTTAAACAGGAAGGTTCTCAGATGACCTTGGCGTGTGGTCGTTCTCGATTTAAGTTGGCAACGCTCCCAGCGGCTGATTATCCTCGGCTCGAGATTCGCGGTGACCTAGCAACCGTTTCGTTAGCCAAGGGTCCCCTACAGGACGCGATTGGTAAGACTCAGTTCGCCATGGCCCAGCAAGACGTGCGTTATTATCTAAACGGTATGCTTTTCTCGATCGGTGGTGGTGAATTTCGAACAGTTGCGACTGATGGACATAGGTTGAGTCTTTATCAAACGTCGCTCGAGGGAATATCCACAGATCCAAGTTCGCTGATTGTGCCTCGCAAGGCGGTGCTTGAATTGGCGAGATTGGTAAATAGTGGTGATGAGACGGTCGAGTTGGCCTTTTCAACAAGTCATTTTAGAGCTCTAGGGCCGACATTTGTTTTTACCAGTGTTTTGATTGATGGGCGCTTTCCAGACTATGAGCGTGTGGTGCCTCAGGGGGGCGATCATGTGGTTCGCGCGGACCGCAAACGTTTGCGTGAATGCCTGCTGAGGGCCGCGATTCTCTCGAGTGAACAGTATAGAGGTGTTCGTTTGCGCCTTTCACAGGGCCAGATCGAAGTGTTCGCAAATAACGCAGAGCAAGAGGAAGCCCAAGAGACTCTGGAAGTTGAATTTGTTGGAGAGGATGGTTTTGAGATAGGTTTTAATGTTAGTTATCTACTTGACGTCCTGGCGACAATTGGGACAGAGCTGGTTGAGTTGAGATTTGGGGATTCAAATCGCAGCGCTTTGCTTGTGGGTGTTGGGGATGACTCCGGAAGATATGTTGTGATGCCAATGCGACTTTAAGTGATTACATCTCTTCAAATTAGTCATGTTAGGGGGCTCGAGGAGACATTCATGTCGCTCGGGCCTTCTGTCAATATGTGGGTCGGTGATAATGGTGCTGGCAAAACCTCAGTCCTTGAGGCGGTGTCTATTTTGTCTTTTGGAAGAAGTTTCGTCTCATCTCGAGTTAAGTCAGTGATCGCTTTCGACCAACAAAGATTGACTGTTTTCGGTAAAGTTAAAAGGGCTGGCACTGATCATAGGCTTGCGGTGCAAGTTGGTCGTAACGACGAACGCAAGTTGCGTGTTGATGGCGTAGCGGCTAGAGGCCAAGGAGCTTTAAGCAAGATTTTACCTGTATTGCAAATCACTCCGCATGTTTCAGACATGGTGTCTGGAAGCCCAAGCGACCGTCGTAGATTTGTTGATTGGGGTGCTTTTCATTGGTCGGATGGAAATGGTCAGCTTTTTAGCGGTCTGCGGAGGGCAGTATTACAGCGCAATGCGGTGCTCAGGGGTGGTATACTGTCGGATTACGATCTGTTCCCGTGGGAGCAGCAGGTCGCGCAATACGGAGAGGCTGTACATGAGTGGAGGGAAAAGTTCGTAAATGATTTGAAGCCCTTGTTTCAGTCTTTTTTGTTAGACCTAGGCTTAGGAATTGAGCTAGAGATTGTATTCCGAAGCGGATGGGGTGAAAAAGGTTTGTCGGAAGCTTTGGCCGCCAATCGAAATCGAGAGATTAAGGCGAGGTCTGCATTAGTTGGGCCGCAACGCGCTGATTTAGAGATCTTGCGGGGAGGTGTAAGGGCTAGCGATGCGCTTAGCCGAGGACAGCTCAAGATTTGTAATCTCGCATTGATTTTAGCGCAGCTCTCGGCTGCTGAGGGGCGGGGGCTTGATCCAGTGTTATGTTTGGATGATCCCGGGGCGGAGTTAGATAGGGATTCATTGTCGCGTTTCTGGAAGGTCGTTGTTGAAAGCGGGGCGCAGGTTTTGGCAACAGGGATAACGGTTGATCGTATCGGGGTAAACGTTGATCAGCTGGAGCATGCGAGGGTGTTTCACGTGAAACATGGCAGAATCGTTTCACATTAAGGAAAAAAAATGGAACAAAATCAGCAGCCAGGAAATTATGACGGTAGCTCAATAAAGGTATTGAAGGGGCTCGAGGCTGTAAAAAAACGTCCCGGAATGTATATCGGAAATACTGATGATGGGACGGGGTTACATCACATGGTGTTTGAGGTCGTTGATAACTCCATTGATGAGGCTCTAGCGGGCCACTGTGACCAGATCGATGTCATAATCCATACAGATGGGTCTGTCACAGTCCAAGATAATGGCCGCGGGATTCCGGTAGATGCGCACGAAGAAGGAAAGAGTGCAGCTGAAATCATAATGACTGTCCTACATGCTGGAGGCAAATTCGATGAGAACTCGTATAAAGTTTCTGGTGGACTTCACGGGGTCGGTGTTTCGGTTGTGAATGCACTCAGTGAAAGACTGGTGTTGACCGTTAGGCGTGAAGGTTCGGTGTGGGAGCAGGAATATAGACACGGTGATCCACAAGCGCCTTTGGCTCCAGTTGGCACGACATTGGAGACCGGGACTACCCTCCGATTCAAGCCGTCTGCAGACACCTTTGCGATTACAGATTTTAGCTATGATGTGCTAGCAAAGCGACTTCGAGAGTTGTCTTTTCTCAATTCAGGCGTGCGCATCAAGCTGAGGGAAGAGAGCACAGCTCATTCTGAAATTTTTGAGTATGAAGGTGGCTTGTCTGCATTTGTTGGCTATTTGGGAAAAAACAAGAGCCCAATTTGTGACGTGTTCCATTTTTCTTCGTCTGAGCGGGCGGACGGAATCGGTGTTGAGATAGCGTTGCAGTGGTATGACACATACCAAGAGAACATATTTTGTTATACCAACAATATTCCACAGAGAGATGGCGGTACGCATTTAGAGGGTTTTCGGACATCTTTGACCCGTTCGTTGAATCAATATATCGAAGAAGAACAACTTTTAAAGAAAGCGAAAGTTGCTACCTCTGGCGACGATGCGAGGGAAGGCTTGACCGCCATCATCTCGGTTAAAGTTCCGGATCCCAAATTCTCGTCACAAACCAAAGACAAATTAGTATCACAAGAGGTGAAGACGGCAGTTCAACAGGAAATGCGCGAAGCTTTTCAAACTTTTTTGGCGGAAAGACCGTCAGAAGCTAAACAAATCGTTGCAAAAATGATAGACGCGGCCAGGGCGCGTGAGGCTGCGAGAAAGGCTCGAGAGCTGACGCGACGAAAGGGAGCGCTAGATATCGCCGGGCTACCGGGAAAATTAGCTGATTGTCAGGAGAAAGATCCCGCGTTTTCTGAGCTTTTTCTTGTTGAGGGTGATTCCGCTGGCGGTTCAGCGAAACAGGGTCGTGATCGCAAGACGCAAGCGATTCTTCCCCTAAAAGGTAAAATCCTGAACGTCGAGAAAGCTCGGTTTGATAAACTGCTAAGTTCGCAAGAGGTTGGTACCTTGGTAACCGCTCTGGGCTGCTCAATAGGCCCGGAATTCGATATCGATGGTCTTCGTTACCATAAGATAATTATCATGACGGATGCGGACGTCGACGGGGCACACATTCGGACGCTGTTGTTGACGTTCTTTTACAGGCATCTGAAGGAGGTCGTTGAGCGCGGCCATGTCTACATTGCCCAACCCCCGCTTTACAAAGTAAAAAAGGGCAAGCAGGAGCAGTATTTGAAAGATGAGGCGGCTTTGGACGCATTTTTAACCAGCATGGCCCTTGATGGCTCAAAGGTTCACTTATCGTCTGGAGAATTGATTTCAGGGGAGGTCTTAGAGCGGCTCTTCGAGACTTATCGGGCTGGCCGGGCGGTAGCAGATAAGTTGTACCGAATTTTTCCCTACGAGGCCCTCCACGGAATGTTATTTATAGCCCCTATATCGATATCTGATTTAGCGAAACGTGAACGTATGCAGGTATTTGCGAGTGATTTGGCGGCACAGTTGCCCAGCGACCCTAAAGAAGGAATGTTTTTTAGGGTAGGCATTGAGCCGGACCCAGAAAGATCAGAGTTTCGGGTTGTTGCTGAGCGTATCCAACATGGGCTTACAGATCGGTTCGTTTTTGGGCATCAGTTCTTCGATGGTGGGGATTTTGATCAGATAGCTAAGGCCGCGAAATTGTTAGTGGGCTTAATTGATGAAGGCGCGCAAGTTTCCCGAGGAGAACGGCGTTCTGACGTGGCTAATTTTCAGCAAGCTTTTAATTGGTTGATGTCTGAGGCGCGCAGAGGCCCCCAAATACAACGCTACAAGGGTCTTGGAGAGATGAACCCGGAGCAGCTCTGGGAAACAACGATGGATGGTTCGACGCGGCGATTATTGAAAGTCACGGTTGAGGATATGATCGCGGCGGATCAAATGTTTGTGACTTTGATGGGCGACGAGGTAGAACCGAGAAGAGAGTTTATAGAAGCTAACGCTCTAAAGGTCCTAAATTTAGATATTTAAAAGCCAGCTAGTGAAGTGTGCCAGATTTTTAAAGACAGGCGTTGTTTCACGTGAAACAATCCCTTTAGTAAGTTCCTGCTCCCCTTTACCAGTTTCTACTAATGCCGCACGAATCCCCATCTGTTGGGCTGCTTCTAGGTCTTTGCCTGTATCACCCACTAGCCAGTCAGTATCGGCGTTTAGGGGCAGCTTGGCGTTTATGGCTTGCAGGAGCCCCGTCTTTGGTTTCCGACATTCGCAATTAACATCTGGGTGGTGCGGACAGAATGCGATCATGTCGAACCCACCGCCTATCTCTCTAGATTCTTGAATCATTTTTCGGTGTATCGCATGAAGAGAGGCCTGCGAAAACAAGCCTCTGCCTAAACCACTCTGGTTTGTGGCAACTGCAATCTTGTATCCGGCCGCTTTTAGCTTTGCTATCGCAACTAGCGAGCCATCGATAGCTCGCCACTCATTTGGTGACTTTATATAGTCTTCAGAATCGTGGTTAATTACACCGTCGCGGTCC
>MDTB01026506.1_pt1 | contig 17789 bp, 24 predicted proteins | sample 811161 | NCBI WGS metagenome assembly MDTB01 (sample SAMN05326650, study PRJNA326480) | marine metagenome | isolation source: seawater | place: Mediterranean Sea | collected 2009
AAACAGTTCTATTTTAATTTTGTCACATAATCCTTGTTAATATTCTATTAATCATCCAATAACTGTCTTTGGAATAATTCTTATGATCACAGCAAATCAACATCCTAGTTATAGCTATTTAGCTGAAATGAATAAAAATGCAGTGATCTTTCCAGAGTTCACACCATCTTTTATTGGCACAGCAATGAATGGAAAAAAGTCTGTGGCTTGTTATGACTTCAATCAATGTGTGATCCAACTTATAGGATCTGAAGATCTAAAGCCATCAGAAGCAAAAGAGTTTTTATTTTTAAATGTCATATCACAATCACAAACAGAAGACTCGCCAATGTGGTTGATAGATAATCCAGTTGTTGAGCAAGTGGTGTGGTTTGATTAAATACTTAAGTGGTTATATAGCTTCGTTGTTAATTCTGATCTTTATGTTCGCAATGATCATAACTGATATGAACGAAAAGATTGATGAACAAACAGCAATGATTAATGTGTTGATGGCACATGAGCACGAGATAAAACAACAAGAAAATATCGTGTTTGAAGCTGAACCACATAAACATCAGAACGAGAATCTTGTCGATAAGAAAGATTTTGAAGAGATAATTTATAACATTAACTGGCAACTTAAAGCAATAGAAGAAAGAGTTGTGGAGATCCAAGCAAGACTATCTCCATAATGCCAAAGTTCTTCTGCTTAGAATGTGGAAAAGTTTCGCAACAAAGAAAGTGTGAGATCCACAGAAACATTATAAGAAAAAGGAAGCCTCGTTCTATAAGCTACAAGCAAAAGAAATATAGAAAGGATGCTGTTAACAGACATATTCAAATGAATGGATATATCTGCTCTGGATGGAAAAGACATCCACACTTTGCAACTGATTTAACAGCTGATCATCCTCTTCCAACTTCTAAAGGTGGCAACGAATACCAAGAACTCGTGGTCTATTGTCGTTCTTGCAATAGTTCAAAACAAAGCACAATCGAAATGTATTAGAAGAGATTAAGGTCTCTGTATTCTTGGAAAAGTGCTTCGTGAATTAGCAAAAAACGACATAAACACACACAGATCATTGAGTCTTTGGTAGGGGTAGGTCAAAAATGCCTATATATAGACATAGCCGACATCCCGATGCCCCCTCTCTTCTGACTTGTATAGTCTCGAGATTTTAAAAAGAAATATTTTTTTCAACATGACAAGAGCAAAACCAGTCGAGCAAAGAGAACATCGAATTCGACCAAAGCTGGTCGATATTGGTGCTTATAAACAACGAGATTTGCCGAAATTAAGAGGAAGATATTTAAAAAACACGAAATTATGGTGGGATCAGTTCTGGACTAGCGATCTAGCAACCGCTATTGATGTCAAATCTGATCTAAACACTGTTATTCGACTAGCAACACTGATCGATGAGCGTGAGCGGATCTATAAACAAGCTAAAAAGGATCGCTTAGTTGTAGGATCAAAAGGACAAGTCGTTCTTAATCCTCTTTATTCTGCATTATTAAAGATTGATGCTGAGATCAGACAAATGGAAGATCGAATTGGTTTATCGCCTAAAGCTCGTGTCTCTCTAGGGATCCAGATCGGACAGATGAAGAAAAGTCTCGATGATCTAAATAGCGAACTAGAAGAAGAATGAGTGACAAAGGTGCTTGGCTCTATATTGATGGAGTTAGAGTTCACACTTCTTGGATCGACACAGAATTCGAAGAAGAAGAGGAAGAATGAAGACTGCTGGAACTAGAGTTATAAAGTTTATTGAAAAATATCTAGTTCATTCAGCTGGAGATTATCTAGGACAACCATTTGTCTTAAGGGATTGGCAAAAAGAGATCATAAATGAACTTTTTGAGTTAAAACCAGATGGATCTTATAAACACCATACAGCTTATATATCACTCCCTAAAGGGAATGGAAAAACAGAACTTGCTGGAGCTTTAGCTGTTTATGGTTTGTTAGGTTCCCAGATCAATGCTCCTATCATTCCAGTAGTTGCTTCAAGTTATGATCAAGCTGATCTTGTTTTTAGTTCTGCAAAAGCAATGATCGAGAATGGTGAACTGAAATATTATTGCGATGTTCAAGAAAGAAAGATCATAGTTAAGGACAATCCCCTTGCTTATATCTTGAAAGTTCCATGTGTAGGCGGTCAAAACGATGGACTTAGACCAGCTCCTTTTGGGATCTTTGATGAGATCCACGAAATGACTGGCAACAAAGAAAAAGCTCATCTGGTGATCCAGAATGGTTTAAGAAAAAGAACAAACACAATTGGAATAAACATAACGACAGCTGGAGTAGAAAACTCATTGGCTTATCGGCTTTATAAATATGCAAAAAATATTGAGGATGGAGAAATTGAGGATGATGGATTTTATTTCAAAATATACGAGGCAGATCAAGAACTGGATATATCCGATCCTAAGCAAAGAGCAAAAGCTCTCGAACAGAGTAATCCAGCTCTCGGTGATTGGATCGATCGTGATCAGCTTGAAAGGGCTTTTCAACAAATACCAGAAAATGAATTCAGAAGATATTTTTTAAATCAATGGACTAGCACTTCAGAGCGATGGCTTCCAGCTGGTGTATGGGAGAAATGCTATGAAGAAAAGAAAATACCAAAAGGATCAAAAATCATACTTGCATTCGATGGATCATATTCCAGAGATTCAACAGCATTGGTTGGAATCCTTTTTGATGAATCGAGACCACACATCGAGGTTCTTGGACACTGGGAAAGACCAGTCACAGAAAACAAACTCTGGAAAGTGCCAAGAGATGAGGTCTTGTTAAAGATAGACAGAATCTTTGAAGATTATGAAGTCGTTGAATTTGTTGTTGATCCAATGGGTTGGCACAACGAACTTCAAGAACTTGAAGAGAAGTATGGATCAGAAATGATTCTTTATTTTGAGGGCAACTATCGGAAGAAGATGGCTCAAGCTTGTTCAAGGTTTTATTCAGCTGTTATGGATCAAGACCTTTCTCATGATGGAGACTTTAATCTTTTTCAACACTTGATAAATTGTGTTCCTAAAGAAACACCACAAGGAACATTGGTCACAAAGATCAATAAGTCATCAGCAAGAAAGATCGACTTGGCAATTGCATCAATTATGGCTTTTGATAGATGGTCTGATCTGATTAGAGATGATCAAGAACCAGAACCAAAAGCTCCACAATTTATAAACCTATGAGGACAGATATGATAAACAATTTAATCATTTTCAGTGTGGGATTTATTTGCTTATGTGTTTCAGCATTCTTTATTTCAACAACAGTTGGAATGGGAGTTATGGGACTAGGACTGATCGCAATATCTCTGCTGTTTGATTTTGAAAGATTATGAGATTATTAGATTTTTTTAGACCATCAATCGAGACAAGAGACCTTGATGCTTCATTGTTCAATCTTGGACTCGATGACAAAGGAAAGACAAACTCTGGACAATCAGTTGATCCATCAACTGCAATTCAGAGTTCAACAGTTTATGCTTGTGTTTCACTGATCAGTGATGCAATCGCAACAATGCCAATTAAAACATTTAGGAAAACTGCGGATCATAGAGAACCAACTGCTGTTCCGCTTTATTTAGATGGTGTTAATGGAATGCCTAATCCAGACACAGATATCTTCACTTGGATGCACAGATCAATCAATTCGTTGTGCCTTTATGGAAACAGCTTTTGGTTAATAACTGCAAGAGATCGAAATGGGTTTCCCTCTGAGATCTATAACTTGCATCCAGATGATGTTGAAGTGAATAGGAAAAATGGGAAATCTATTTATACCTTTAACGATAAGCAATATCAAAGATATACAGTTTTCAATCCAGCTGGTGACATCGTTCATATAAAACATTTTGAACAAGGATCAGAATTAGGATTATCTCCTATCGATGCTGGAAAAGAAGCAATCGGAATGGCACTAGCCCAAGAAGAGTTTGCTGGAAAGTTTTTTAATAATGGTGCTGTTTTGAGTGGTGTCATTGAAATGAACTCAAGCCCAACAGAAGAACAACTTAGAGTATTTAAACAATCCTTTAATAGAAAACATCAAGGATCAAAGAATGCTCACAACATTGGAATTTTGACAGAAGGAGCAAGTTGGAAACCACTAGCTCTCAACCACGAACAAATGCAATTTCTTCAATCGAGGAAATATACCAAAACAGAGATCTGCGGACTCTTTAGAGTTCCAGCTTATCTGATCGGTGATCTGTCAGAAACAACAAAGCTCGGATCTAGTATCGAAGAACAAAACAGAGTCTTTTATGAAATGACTCTTCTTCCTTATATAAACCGAGTTGAGACTGCATTAACAATGATGCTTCCAAGAAACCAGTTCGCAAGAATTGATGTTTCTGGACTTCTTCGTGCAAATATAAAAGCTCGTTATGAAGCATATAATCTTGGCAGAAATGCTGGATTCTTATCTGTTAACGAGATCAGAGCAAAAGAAGATCTGCATCCAGTTGATGATGAAATTGGAAACACATATCTCCAAAACTTGAATCAACTTGCAGTCGAAGATGAAGACCAATCCGAATAATAAACAGATAAATCGGCAAGGTTAATAATGTCGCTAAGACAACAATGGAACATCGCTGATCCATCAATGATTGAGGATGATAATCAAGTCCTCTCAATGTGTGGGATTTTCGGTGAAGATCATACAAGATTCAAAAGCAACATCGAAGCTAGAAACTTTGGTGAAGAAGTTTTTGAGTTTGATATGGAACTAAATGGGATCAAAAGATTCGAAAAAGGTTGGAACTGGGAAGACTTTAGAGGATCTGTTGGATCATATCAAAGATATGGTTTAGATCCTTTTGAATATCATATTCCCAATGCGGTTGCTATAACACACGATGCGCTCTTTTATAAACCAGATTTTAGTGTGCTTTATTGGAAGATCAGTGATAATGGTTATCCACAGCTGAGAAATAAATTTGTAGAAGTTAAAGGAACTCGATCAATAAAGAATCAAGACTTTCATATCTACAATGAATTCGAAAAAAGAGTGATCAAACCTCATAACGAGAAGATTAGAACTTATGCAAAAGATAAGCTGATCCCAAAGTGTTTGTTAGAGTTTGAGATCTTTGTTTATCCAAATGCTTATGCAACTGGCATAAATGCAGAAATAAACAATGAAGCTTGGGATCCATCAACAGAACACACAAGCAGATTAGAGATCTGGACAATGGATGAACTTGAAGCGGTATGGAATAAAACTCCAATGCCTAACTTTCAAGAAGAACCAAGAATGCTATTAAAAACAAAATCAGTATTCGATCCAAGAAAAGTCAATGAGATTAGTGGGATCCCAGACTGGTCAGATCTACATTATAAAAAGAAGATATTTAAAGGAAGATAATGCCTTATCCAGACAAAGATCAATTTGGATCAAAAGAAGAAGCACTTGCAAAAGCTAAGGTTATTGGTTGCTATGTCGATGATGAATCTTTTCACGATATAGAAGTCGATGGCGAAACTTTTTTCATGCCATGCAAAACTCATGCGGAATATGATGAAAAGATGGAAGATCGATCAGAAGAGAGATCAGAGCACATTGATGTCCCAGATTATATTCAAGCAAATGCTCAAAGAGGTCTGGATAACTTAGATAAAGCTGGAGATGGACTTGTTGAACAAACAGTCACAGAAGCTAGAGCTTTAGCGAATGGCAGTATCACTGAGGATAAACTGATCCGCCTTTCGGCTTGGATAAAGAGGCATCTTGATGATGTTCGATCTGAAGCTGTGAAAAAAGGTGAAATTTCAGCTGGAGTCGTTGCACACTGGCTTTGGGGATCTGGATCAGCAAACATATCTGTTGAAGATATGATCGCTGGTGCAAATAGAACCATAGATTGGGCGGATCGAGAAAAAGGAAAATTAGATAATGGAGAAAGAACATTGGAAAAGATAAACGAAAAAATCTTCAGTTCAGAACCAAAACAAGTTAGACCAACACCGATGCACGATGTTAGACACATAGTCCACGAGTTTGAGAGCAGAACCTTAGATGGATCAAAAGCTCAGATCTCTGGATATGCTTCTATATTTAATAAAGCATCACAAGTTCTTGGTGGCGGTTTTGTTGAAAAGATACAAAAAGGAGCATTTGGAAAGACTCTTCAAGAAAGAGGAACACAAACATCTAGAGATGATATCAAAGCTCTTTTCAATCATTCAACAGATCTAGTTCTCGGATCAAAGAGAGCTGGAACACTAAGACTTTCAGAAGACTCAAAAGGACTTCATTATGAAGTTGATTTGGATCTCGATATCACACATCATCGATCAGCTTTCAAAATGATTGAAAGAGGTGATGTCACAAACTCAAGTTTTGGATTCGATGTTATTGAAGAAAGATGGTCAGTGCCAGAAAATAGTGATGATCCAGTTTTGAGAGAGGTATTAGAGACAAGACTTTATGAAGTTAGTCCAACACCTTTCCCAGCTTATCAAGATTCAACTGTCTCAGCTGAAAGATCATTCAAAGGTCTAGCTGACTTGAGCGGTCTTGATCTTAGGGATCTCATTGAAGCTAACGAAAAAGGATCCTTGAAAGATCTTCTTGTTGAAGAAAACGAATCAGTTTTTAATGCTGATGCTAGACAAAGAAGATTGGATCTTCTCAAAAAGAAGTGACATCTGAAGCAAGACAACGATATCTTTATTTAATCCGACAAACTAAGGATGATAAAGATCAATCCACACCAGCTCCAAAAAAGGATCAGATCGAGGGATCTAAGAAGAATCCTAAAGGATCAGCTGGTGGTGATAGTGATAAAGACATTAAGTTTTCTAAACAAACAGAAAAGTCTATTCAAAATCGTGTTGATAAACATAATGAAGAAGTTGAGGAAAAGGGACTGGCAACTTGGAGGAGAATGAGAGTTCCCACTGCTAAGAAAGTAGTGAGGAGAGGCTTTGGTGCATTCTCAACTTCACATCGACCTAATATGAATCGAGTCCAATGGGGATTGGCACGATTAAAAGCTTTTAGTTATCTATTGATGAACGATAAGCCTAGAGATGCAAAATATATCACTGATAATGACTTGCTTCCAAAACAACATCCAAAATCCACAAAGGATTAGTTATAACAAGATTTGATGATGAGCTCGTTGATGAAACAGCTCTTCATTGCCAAAACAACCGACATGGTCAGTCGAACATTCTTCACTGACCACAAACCTTTTAGGAGAAATTAATGAGCAATTCAATAGTTGAAAAACTTTCTGATGAGCGAAATAACCTATGGGAGCAAATGAAAGAACTCAATGATCGAGAGATCAATGAGGAAAGATCATTGGATGCAACTGAAAAAGAACAATGGGATAAGATGAACGACAGAATGTCTGAAATCGATGCCAGAGTTCAAGAACTTGCATCAGTGGAAGAAGCTAACAAAAAAGCTGAAGACACAAGAGCGATCTTTGATAATACATCTGCTCCAGTCATTGAAGAAAAAGAAGAAGCTCCATCTGATGGAGAAATCTTAAGAGCAATGGCACAAGGCGAAGTTAGATCTCACGAATTTGAAAAGAGAGACTTAACTGTCGCTGGAGATGGTGGACTCGTTCCTCAAGGTTTTTATGACCAAATAATTGCGAAACTAGATGAGAACGCTACTGTTCGACAATTCGCCACTGTGATCAACACAGCTGGAGGAGAAGACATCAAGTTTCCTACAATCACAGCTCTCTCAAGTGCATCACTTGTCACTGAGGGATCTGCAATAAGTGAGAGCGATCCAACAAGCTCTTCAATAACACTAGGAGCATTTAAATATGCTTATCTCGTGCAAGTATCTTCAGAGCTTTTAGCTGATGAGGGTGTTGACATCGAGGGCTTTCTTGCCAACGACTCTGGTCGTGCATTAGGCAATGGAGCTGGTGCAGACTTTGTTGGTGGAAATGGTTCAAGCAAACCTCATGGAGTAGTTGATAAAGCATCTGCTGGTGTCACTACTGCATCTGCAACTGCAATCACTTCTGATGAAGTCATTGATCTATATTATTCAGTCACAGCTCCTTATCGAGTAAATGGTGCTTGGTTAATGAATGATGCAACAGTGAAAGCTATTAGACAACTTAAAGACTCTAATAACCAATATCTGTGGCAACCATCATTGCAACTAACAGCTCCAGACAACTTGCTAGGATCTCCAATTGCAACTGATCCAAATGTGGAAACAATTGCAACTGCAAAGAAAGTTATGGCTTTCGGAGATATGAGCAAATACTTCATAAGAGAAGCTGGTGGCATTCAAGTAGATCGATCAGTGGACTTTGCTTTCGCTAACGATTTAGTCACATTCAGATTCATCTATCGTGCTGATGGGGATCTAATGGACTCAAATGCTGTTAAAAGAATGGTTATGGCTTAAACCATAACAATCTAGTCATGCTCTGGCGACAGAGCATTGACTGAGACATTTAGTTCGTTTTCATATTGAACTAATCTCTGCTTCCAAAGAACTGAGTGTCTCAGTGAATTAAAGGAGGATCTCAATGAAGATCAAAATGAAAATGGATATGGGTGGACTTTATAATGGTCAACCAATTCCAAAAGCTGGTGAGATCTGGGACACAGATAAAGCAAATGCTGTGGATCTCATCGAAAAAGGTTATGCAGAGCCAGTTAAATCTGCTCCAAAGAAAACAGCTGATTCAAAAGCTGGAAAGGAAAAATCATAGTGCCTACTCATTATGGCGGTATGAAAAAGAAGAAAAAGAAAAAAGGATCTAAGAAGAAAAGATGATCGGTTATTCAGTTGGTGAGGGAACTACTCACATATTTAAAAACTCATTAGGAAGAATCTATGTGAATGCTTATGTCAGTGGAACATTGACAGATGCTTCTGGAAGTGTCACTTGCACAGTCACAGATGAAAATGACACAGTGATCCTAAATGGTGTCACTGCAACATCTGATGGGACTGGAAAATATTTTGTTGATCTAGGTATCTCAAACACAACTGATGTGAACAAGCTATATGCTGAATGGACTGGAACTTGGGAATCTGTATCTCAGAAATTGAGAACAAATCACGAGATCTTAGGTTTCCCTATATTCACAGAAGCTCAAGCAAGAGCTTTTGATATAGCTCAACTTTCTTCTGCTAGTGATTATCCAGATGCAGATATCTTTGATGAAAGAGCTAGGATCACAGATCTATTAGAGCAATGGACTGGAGTTTCTTGGACTTCAAGATATAACTTAAAGAAAATGTCTGGAGATACAACAAGGATCCTAAGTGTTCCAAACTTTCATGTGACTAAAGTGATCAGTGTTAAGATCTTGGGTGAAACGATTGCAACAAGCAATTTCGAGATCGATGAAGATGCTGGATTTATTCACAGAATAGATGGACACTTTCCAGAACCTACTTCTGAATATCCTTTGCCAGTAGTCATTGAATATGAACATGGGTGGGATTATGTCAAGAATGGTGTTGATCGTATTGGTCTCAAGCTTCTACAAGATAGGATCATAAGTTCAAACATTCCAGATAGAGCCACATCGTTTAATGATGAACTAGGAAACATCGCACTTGTCACACAAGGCGGAGGATTTAAAAATCCAACTAGGATCCCAGAAGTTAATCAATGGATCGATGAAAACTCAGAAAAAGTCTTTGGTGTTTAAATGGCTGTTGGATCTGTTGTTAAAACTGTTCGAGATAATTTAAAAACACAGTTAGATGCTAGATCAAACCTTAGTGGTGTTGCGATCTTTAAATATGCTCCACTTGAATCGAACAACAAAAAAGAATTTATATATTTAGGTGATGCAAACTCCTCAATGGACTTTCAAGCATTCGGCTCTGTTTATGAAGAAGATATTGATCTAAAAGTTTTTATCTATGTTTTAAGAGCTGGAGCTGGGGACTCTGTCGCCTCCACAACTGAAAGCAGAGCCCTAGCACTAGCTAATGAAGTTATTGATCAGCTTTCAGATGATGCAACGATCAATGGAGCTGTTCTTGTTTCTCGTATGAGAAATATGACAATTGAGAACACTCTTTCTGATGAGGGAAGAGTTTGTGTTATTGAAATGGATATTGAAGCAGAGGCAGAAACATCGGAGTGATTATATGTCAAAAATAAAATATATCGCAATCGTAGATTGTGAAATCAAGAAAAAAGAATTCAAAGCTGGTGAAACAGTTAATGTTCAAGTGCCTCGTTGGATGGTGCTTCAGAACCTTGTATTGCCAGAAGATAAAGCCAAAAAGTTAGAAGAGGAATAATATGTCATTTTTAGCAGGAAAAGACACCAGTGTCTTATTTGGAGCATTTGATCTAAGCTCCTATTTCAATTCATCAAGTTTCTCTCGTGACCAAGCTGTCAACGAGACAACAACCTTTGGCTCAGATCAAGCCACTTATATAGCTTCGCTTGAAACAGCAAACATCACACTCGGAGGTTTCTTCGATGGTGACACTGATGCAGTCGATGAAGAGCTTCAAGCTGTAATCGGATCAGCAACAGCAACTCCCCTAACAATTTATCAAGGTGGAACAACTGCTGGAAATAAAGCGAGTTTATTAAATTCCAAAATACAAAACTACACAATTGATTCTGCGGTTGCAGATGCAGTTGGAGTTAATGCTTCATTCACTGGAGATAATTTTGGAAATGGTGTGAGCTTATATGCTCTAACCAACACAAGTGCAACAGCTAACGCAACAGCTGTTGATCTTGGTGCAAGTTCAACATTAGGCGGACAAGCACACATTCATTGCACAGCTCACAGCTCTGCAAATATGGTCGTGAAGATACAATCATCAGCAGATAACACATCTTTTGCAGATGTTTCTGGATTTAGCTTCACAGCATTAACTGGGACAACATCACAAAGAATCGCAACCACAAACACAGTCAATCGTTATGTTCGCATAGTGACAACTGTGACTTCTGGATCAGCAACATTCTCTGTGGCTTATGCCCACAACTTGAAATAAATTAATTTAGTTTAGGAGAAATAAAATGGCTTTCAAAAGCGGAAAGAACTCGTTCTTCTCAGTAGATGGAACAGACATATCTTCAAAAGTTGACTCGCTCTCTTTATCAAGAGATGTGAACACCTTAGAGACAACAAGCTTCGGTTCAGACCAAGCAACTTTCGTTGTCGGCATTGAGGGATTAAGCATTTCTGGATCTGGAAGTTATGATTCAACAGCTGATGGAGTTATGGCTGGATTATTTGATGGATCAGTAGTCGCATTCGACTATCGACCAGATAACACATCCTCAGCTCCCAAATACACTGGCAATGCCTTTGTGACAAACTACACACTTGATTCAAATGCCACTGACAAAGTGTCATTTAGTTTCAGTCTCATTGTCACTGGTGCTGTGACTAGAGGAACAGTCTAAATTTAATGGTCTCTAAAAGAAAGAGACTCAAACGAACTGCAAAAGGTCTGGGAACTCTGATCGAGGTCTCTGGTGTCGATATTGCACACCAGAAAAGATTGATCGAGCTTCTCGGATCTGATGCTGTCAAAATATACAAACAATTCAACTTTCAATTTGCAGACAATGTTGCAAAGGATGTTAAGAAAGTTCTTCCAAAAGACTCTGGAAAGTTAGTTGCATCTGTTCGTGCTACTAAGACCAAACAAGGAGCTTCCTTTCGTGTTGGTTATAACAAGCGAGTGACTTATGCAAGACTACAAGAGTTCGGTGGATTTAATCCTTATGGTGGAGCTTTTAGAAGAGGTCGAAGATTATACAAACCTTTAAAGAGAGAGGGATATTTCATATTCCCATCTGTTAGAGATCGACTTCCAGAAATGCAAAGAGATTATGTGAGAAGACTTAACAAGTTAGTTCTGCAACTCTATGGAAGAGCTGGACAAGGAAGAAAGTTTGGAGGAAAGACTTAGAGGACAAATATGGCAGAAGAAGAAAAATCAAATCTTCCAGTTATTGTTATCGAGGATAAACAATATCTTTTGGATTATTCAGATATAACTGGAATTGAATGGAGAGAGATCAAGAAGTTAACTGGTCTCAACTCTATGGAGGCAATCGCACAAACATCAATGATGGACTTTGAATCATTAGCTTCGATAGTTTATATCTTTGCTAAAAGGGAGGATAAGAATGTCAAATATGAAGAGATCTTGGGAAAACTCACAATTGAGTCAATCAAAAATGAAGAGGATTTGGATCAAGATATCCCAAAAGCTTAAGGGCAAGATATAGGAAACATCTTCCAGCTCTTGCTCATTTTTTCGGAATACAAGCTTGGGAACTAGAAAGACTTTCAATTGGTGAGATCAATGAATATCTCACACAACTCGATGATTATATAAGGAACAGAAATGGCTAGAGCAAACAGTCAAATTAATGTCGCTATTGCATTAGATACAGCTCCTCTTGAAGCTGGTCAAAAAAGAGCGATAAGACAATTTCAAAAACTAGGATCAGCTGGTGATGTCGCCAAAGGTGGTCTTAATGTAGTTGGCAAAGGAATGAAAACAGTTGGGCTCTTAGGTGGAGCAATGGCTGGTGCCATAGGTGTTGCATCTGCAAAGATGGTCGAACTTGGATCTGATGCAGAAGAAAGTGCAAACGCATTCTCTGTGACATTCAAAGAAGCAACTGACTCATTAACTGGATTCGTTGAAGACTTCTCAACAAAGGCTGGTTTCACACAAGCTGAACTTCAACAGCTCTTATCTTTCACTGGTGGAGTTGTTAATGGTATGGGTGCAAGTGCTGAAGCTTCTTCAGAGTTTGCTAAACAGATCGCAGTTCTTTCTGGTGATATTGGATCTCTTAGAAACATAGATCCATCAGATGTTTTGGAAAGAATAACCAAATCTTTAACTGGCGAACGAGAGGGATTGAAACAGCTTGGAATTGTTTTAAAACAAACTACTGTTGATCAGAAAGCTTTGACAATGACAAACAAGTCAGCAGTCTCAGAACTGACTGAACTTGAAAGAGCACAAGCAACTTTGACTTTGATCCAAGAACATTCATCAGATGCACTTGGTGACTTAGATAGAACATCAGATGGTTTTGCTAACACTCAGAGAAGATTAAAAGCTGAGTTAAGAGAAACAGCAACATCAATGGGAAATGTTCTCATGCCAAGTGTTAATGAACTTCTACCAGTGATCTCTGATCTAGCAGAGAAAGTTCTACCAAAGATGGTTGAGATGTTTGAGAATGGTGTCACAGCTGTCAGAGAGTTCATGAAAGAATTTGGATCAGATATTCTTGCTGGACTACAAAAAGGCTTTCAAGCTTTCAAAGACATTGGAACAATTGTCGGAGAAGCAATATCAAGAATTATAGAATTTATAAGAAACAACGAAATCCTTGCAAAACTGTTTGGACAATTGACTGATTCTGGAGATGGTTTTCTCACAAAGCTTAATGAGATCGCTGAGGGAATACGAGCTGAGAATCTTGCTGAAGAAAGAGCTGAAAGATCTCGTGAGAGAAGAAGACAGCAATATATGAACAATACAGAAGCAACTGAGGATCTAACAGATGCAACTGAGGATCTAACTGATGCGATCGATGAGAATACTGATTCTGTTGATGATCAAGTTGAAGAGATCCAGTTTGGTGCTGTTGAATTTAATAAATACACAAGTTCGATCCAGAAAGCATTATCTTCAATAAAGACTCTCACTGGTTTGCAAGAACGAGGAAAGAGAGAACAAGAAAGACTTGATGAAGCTACTGCTGATCTTGAAGAATCAAACATCGCAGTTGCACAAGCTCAGATCAAATTAGGTGATGCTCAGAAATTAGTTTCAGAACTTCAACAAGATGGAACTGAAGTCACAGCTGAAGAAGAACTTGCGATCCTCAATCTTAAGAAACAAATTGAAGAATTAACTGAAGCACAAGATGGATCAAGACAAGCTGAACTTGAACTGATCCTTGCTAAAGAAGAATTAATTGAGTTAGAAGCTGAAGCAACTGCTCAATCAGATAAGTTTCACGATGCAGTTAGAGAAGTTGAAAAAGCTGAAGAGGATCTGACAGATGCGATTGAAGATCAGAAACAAGCTCGTGAAGATCAGATCCAAGCAAAGAAAGATTTAGCTGAAGCAACAAAGGTTTCTGCTGAGATGATCCTCACTGAGGCTCTTGCTATAAAAGAACTTGAAAAAGCTTTTGGATCATTTGAAGCTGGAACATTTAAGAGAACATTAGAAGAGATCGCATTATTAACTGATCGAAAGATCAGTGAAATAGAACAAGCTTTTGCAAATGCTGGTTTGACTGCTGAATCATTTAGTCCTCCAACTGGAGGCGGTGGTGATTCAGACACATCTGATATAGTCGAGGCTCCAAGCTTTGCTGAGACTGGAGATGAGAGCGGTGGATCCCCAGCTGGTGGTGGCGGTAGTAAACAAGTTCTGCAACCAGTTAAGATCTTCACAACTTTCTCAATAGATAATGAGAGATTTGAAACAGTGACTCAAGATGCTCTGATCAATCTTCAAAGACAAGGAAAGCGAGTGATCATATAATGTCAGTTGCATTCAATAGTGATGTTAATCTGACACTATCCATTGCTTTTGATTCAGAACCATTAGCAAGTTCACAGACTTTCACAGATGTCTCTGCTTATGTTAGAGAGTTCAGTATTGATCGAGGAAGACAACACGATCTTGCTGATTTTCAAACTGGTGTGGCAAGTGTGTTATTAAGCAACACAGATGATCGTTTCAATCCTTTGAATACGAGTTCTCCATACTATGACTCAACTAACAATGTCACAAAGATCAGTCCATTTAGACAGATCAAGATTGATGCAGAATATAGCGGAACAACAAAAACTTTGTTTCGTGGTTTTATAACTAGCTTTCCAGAAAGCTTTGGAGGACAAGGTGCAGACTCAACTGTTCGGATCAGATGTGTTGATGCTTTTAAGATCTTCAACTTAAACACAATAGGATCAAGAGGATTCAGATTAGGAAGAGTTGGTTTCGCAGAACTTGGAGAGAATACAAGGCTTGGATATACAGACACACAAGAATTGTCATCTGCAAGGATCACAAGATTATTAAATGCTTTTGGTTGGGCTTCATCACTTAGAGATATATCAACTGGTGATTTGCAAGTTCAAGCTGGAGTGCCATTAACAACAAATCTATTGACTGCCATGAAAGATGTTGAAAGTGCAGAGCAAGGACAGTTCTTTATTGGTGCAGATGGGAAAGCTGTATTTAGAGACAGAAACCATAAGAGGACACAACAATTCACATCACAAGCAACATTTGGAACTGGATCTGGAGAACTTCCTTTCAGTGATGTTATAACAACATTAGATGATTCAAAAGTTCTAAATATTATATCGGTGACAAGAGATGGAGGATCTGAACAACTGCAATCAAATGATGAATCGATTGCAAAGTTCGGAGCAAGACAAGACACATTAAGCGGAACCTTAAATGTTTCTGATGCTGATGCTCTATCTGTCGCAACGCAAAGACTTAATCAGTTTAAAGATACAGCTCCAAGAATAGAGGGATTGATTGTGAATCCCCTATCTGACACGAGTATCTGGACACAAGCTTTTGCTAGAGAATTAGGTGACAAAATAACAATCAAAGTTCCAACAACAGTTTCAACAACAATGGAGTTTGATGTTCATATTGATCGTATAAGTCACACAGTTAATGCGATCAATCAGACTTGGGTCTGGCAACTAAGAACATCATCTGGATCAGAAGTTGGATCATGGGTGTTGGGATCATCAAGACTTGGTCAAGAAACAAACTTGGCTTGGTAGATATAGGAGAAATATATGGCTTATAAAAGCAATTATGCAACTGGTGATCTGATTGATGCAACAGCTTTTCAAGAGCTTGTTAATTCAGCAGTTTATTCATTTGCAAGTCTTTCAGCATTGACCACTGCGATCTCTTCGCCAATAGATGGTCAGATCGCTTTCGCTCAAGATACAGAGCAATATTATAGATATGATGCAGACTCAACATCTTGGGTTCTGCTGTTGGGTGGTGCTGATATCACAGCTGTCACAATAACAACAGCATCTGGATCTGGTTTATCTGGTGGATCATCAGCTTCTTCTGGAGCTTTCACTTCAACTCTGATCGTGGATGTCAATAGCTTAAGTGCTGTGACACCACAAACAGCAGATGAAATGTTGATCTCAGATGTGACAGATTCAAATAACAAAAAGAAGATCACACTTAATGATCTTCCAATATCCTCTGCAACACAAACTGCATTGGATAACATCACTGCTGGAACCAGCACTTTAACAATTCCAATCACTGTGAAAGTTGCTGATGATGGATCTGGATCTCAAAATGTGTTTTATCTACTTGGTGGATCAGATACTGGATCTGGAACAAAAGCTCCATCGTTAGATTTATCTGTTGGATTCAAATATAAGTTTGATATCTCAGACAACTCTAACACTGGACATCCACTCAAGTTTTCAGTGACACAAGATGGAACTCACAACAGTGGTTCAGCTTTCACAACTAATGTGACTGAATCTGGAACTGCTGGATCAAGCGGTGCTTTCGTTCAGTTAGAGATAACACCAGAAACAATGGGAGCTTCAACTTCTACTGGTGCTGGAGTGCCAACTCTTTATCCTTATTGCCCAAACCATAGTGGTATGGGTGGGAATGCGGTCTATTCATTGTTCGCATCTGGATCTGGAGGAGGCGGAGGTCTCTCTGTCGGACTAGCAATGGCACTCGGATAAAAAAGGAGAATAATTATGCCAGAAGCATATAAGAATGCTTATCAAGATGTCGGAACTTCTTCGACAGCAATTTATCAATGTCCAGCTTCAACAGAGGCGATCGTTAAAAGTTTAATTATCTGCAATGTTGATGGAACAAACTCTGCTGAAATAACAGCTGAAGTTTTGGACTCTGATGGATCAGCTGGATCAAAGTTTGCTTCAACAATAACTGTCCCAGCGGACTCAACTATTGAATTGATTCAAAACTTTATCATCTTAGAAGCTCAAGACTCAATAAAACTTTTAGCTTCTGCAACAGGCGATTTAGAAGCAATCGCTTCAGTTGTAGAAATAACATAGGAGAAACTTAATGTCTAAATTTGGAATTATAGGAAATCCTCCAGCTGAATCGGACAAACTATCTGGAAGATTCTCAGTATCAGATCAAGTGAACCTCAATCGTGATGGCGACTGGGGAAACAAGTTTGAAGCTGAGTTTCTTGTCATCGGTGGCGGTGGCGGAGGATCAGCTGGAACTGGAGGGGGCGGAGGAGCTGGAGGATATAGAACTGGAACAGTCGCTTTAAAAACTGGTATTGAATACACGATCACAGTTGGGGGCGGTGGATCTGGCGGATCTGGAACTCAGTCTGGAACTACTGGAGCAAATGGAAAGTTTTCACGAATAGCTGAAACAACATCTGGAACAACAATCATTAATGCCTCTGGAGGCGGAGGATCAAAAGCTTCTGGTGGCTCTGGTGGTGGTGCTAGCCATCCAGGAAATGCTGGTGGCTTCAATCCATCAGAGGGAAACGCTGGTGGCGGAAACTATGGAGGCGGTGGCGGAGCTGGTTCTTCTGGCGGATCTATGTCTGGATCACAAGCTGGAGCTGGTGGCTCTGGTGCTACATCATCAATAACTGGATCAGCAGTCACAAGAGCTGGTGGCGGAGGCGGAGGCGGTTATTATCGCATATACGCGGGCGGGGCTCAATATGGTGGTGGCGGTGGATCTGGCGGAGGCGGATCTGGAGCAAGAGGCGGATCAAATGGTGGCGGTGGA
>MDTB01067726.1_pt1 | contig 17789 bp, 12 predicted proteins | sample 811161 | NCBI WGS metagenome assembly MDTB01 (sample SAMN05326650, study PRJNA326480) | marine metagenome | isolation source: seawater | place: Mediterranean Sea | collected 2009
TGTTTAAGATATTTGTCGACTGGACTAATTCAAATTAAATTAAAAATGAAAAAATTGAATAGATTTTTAGCGCTTTTCGTTGCGCTTTTCGTGCAAATCTCTTTTGCACAAGACAAAACTGTAAGTGGTAGCGTTTCTGATGACTCTGGAATGCCTCTTGCTGGTGTAAATATTATTGTTCAAGGAACCTCTAGTGGAACTCAATCTGATTTCGATGGGAACTACAGCATTATGGTTGATGAGGGTTCTGTATTAACATTTAGCTATGTTGGTTACAATTCAGCCTCTAAAGAGGTTGGCTCATCCAATAGAATTAACGTCACCCTTTCTGAAGGTGAGGCCTTGGAAGAAGTTGTAGTTACTGCATTTGGAATTGCTAGAGAGAAAAAGGCTCTTGGATATGCAGTTAGTGAAGTTAATTCTGAACAAATAGAACAAAGAACTGAAGGAGATATTGCAAGAGTACTCTCTGGAAAAGCATCTGGTGTTGCTATCACTTCTGGTAGTGGTACATCTGGATCTGCAACTAATGTTGTTATTCGTGGGTACTCATCTGTAAATGGTAATAACCAAGCGCTGTTTGTAGTTGATGGTATTCCATTTCAATCGGATACGAATTCACAGGGAGGATTTAACGGAGTTGGATCTTCTAGATTTTTAGATTTAGATCCTAACAACATTGAAAGTGTCAATGTACTAAAAGGTTTGGCTGCATCCACCTTATATGGTGCACAAGGTAAAAATGGTGTTATTGTAATTACCACCAAATCTGGTTCCTTAAAACCTAAAGGTCCAAAGAAAACTGAAATTACAGTTAATCAATCTTATTTTGTAAATGAAATTGCTTCAATGCCTGACTATCAAAACGAGTATGGTGGAGGTTTTGATCAATCTTATGGTATATTTTACAGTAACTGGGGCCCTGCTTTTAGAGAAGAAGGTGTCGACGGTTGGGGAAATGACCCAGCTGGTGTGATTGATGCAAATGGTACAGTACCACACCCTTACGGGAATGACCCTGTTAATGGTTCTTCTTTCCTTGCAAACTTTCTTGATGGAAATAATGTTTTATTTCAAACTTATGGAGATGCAAGATATGAATGGAAAGCTTACAAAAGTGCTGAAAATTTCTTCAGATCTGGAGGAATATCCAACACTAATGTGAATGTAAGAGGTGCTTCGGAAGATTTAAAACTTTCATATAATGTTAATTATGGTCATTTGGAAGAAGAAGGTTTTACACCTGGTAACAATCTTAGAAGAGATGCATTATCGGTTGGTGGTAGAGCTGAATTATCGAATAGGTTTACTGTTACTGCATCCCTAAATTATGCTGATACCTACATGATTTCTCCACCTGTTGGAGCTTCACTAGGTGGTGGTGATTATCAGTGGTCAGTATTTGGTAATGTATTTTTCACTCCAAGGAGTATTGATTTGATGGGACTTCCTTTTGAAATCCCTGAAAATGGTGGTAGTATTTATTATTATGGTTCCAACCAAATTATCAATCCAAGATGGTCTGTGAAGCACTCACCAAGAAGTCAACAAACTAATAGGCTTTATGGTAGAGCTCAGTTTGATTATAAATTAAGTGACAATTTAAATGTTACATACAGGTACGGTTTAGACTGGTTCAATGAAAGAAATACGCAAGCCTCAAACAAGAATGGTGTTATATTTGATGATGCAATTTTTGGTTTCTTAGCTACTTACGATATTGCAGAAATTAATGTGAATCATTATTTTGGACTTACTGGTACGTATGATCTAGATGATGAAATTGGATTAAATTTCACACTTGGAGCAACTTCAAACAGAAGTGCATTTGATTATCAAGGTGTAAATAGTACTGGCCAAATTGTATTTGGTATACAAGAGCACTTTAATTATGAAAACCAGACTCCAATTGCTGGAAAAGCGGCTAAAAATGATTTAGGTGTATTTGGTAGTTTTGACTTTGATTTTAATGACTACTTATTTTTAAACCTTTCATTTAGAAATGATTGGGTGTCAAATCTCCCTAGTGAAACAAATAATAAGTTTTACCCATCAGCTAGTGTCGCATTTATTCCAACAGATTATGATGAAAATTTAAAATCTGATTTTCTAAATTATTTAAAGGTTAGAGGTGGTTATGGTACTTCTGCAAGTTTCCCGGGTGGCTATCCAACTGTTAACACAGTTGGTCAATCTACTAACGTAAATGGTGGTGCTGCAGGTGCATTAATAACTAACGCTGTAAGTAATTTTCAAGCAAATCCAGATCTCAAGCCTGAGCTTGTTGAAGAGTTTGAGATCGGTGTAGATGCCGGATTATTTGAAGATGCAATTGCTATCAATGCTTCTGTATATAAAAGAGAAACTAATGATATGATCGTTAGTAAAGGACTTCCTACATCTACTGGTTTTACTTCAACACAAGATAATATTGGTGAGGTTGAATCTGATGGAGTTGAAGTTGATGTTGATTTAAACATGTTCAAAATTTTACCTCTTTCTGTGGATGGATTGTCTTGGAGCTCAAGAATTAACTTCACAAAAAGTGAGTCTATTGTTACTAAACAAGAAGATGAGCAAATATTATTTGGTGGAGGTGTAGATATCGGAAACGTCGCTATTGAAGGTTTTCCTTTAGGTACTATAGTTGGTGGAAGGATTGAAAGAAATGATGATGGTGAATATATAGTAAATGCAGCGGGAGATTATAATAGTGAATTTACTATCGCTATTGATGATAATGGTAATGAGGTTCCACTTGGAACAGAAGGTTCTAGACAGGTTAATGCAATTTTAGGTAACCCTGAGCCAGACTTTGTTATGAATTACATCAACAGTATTAATTATAAGAACTTTACTTTAGGTTTCCACTTCCAGCATGTTTCTGGAGGTGATATGTATTCTTCAACGATTGGAGTTCTTCTTGGAAGAGGTAATGTAAGATCTGATAGAAGAGAAACTTTTGTCCTTGAAGGTGTAAACGCGGATGGATCTCCTAACACAATTATGATCAACAATTCACAGTACTATTTTACAAATATTCTAAATGGTCCTGCTGAGCTATCTGTTTTTGATGCTTCAGTCATCAGATTACAAGAAGTTTCATTTGCCTACGCTTTTCCACAAAAGTTTTTAGATAAAACTCCATTTGGTGAGTTATCTTTAACTTTTGCAGGATACAATTTATGGCATGATGCATATAATACTCCAAAAGAAGTAAATTTTGACCCTAATGTAGCTGGTGCAGGTATTGGTAATGCAAGAGGTATTGATTACATGAATGGTCCTAGTACAAAAAGATATGGTGTAAGCTTAAAAGCTTCATTCTAATACAAATAATAAAAGTTAAATAATAAATTATGAGAATTTTTAAATATTTTTTAGTCTTCACATTGATTTCTGGTTTTTTATTCCAGTCTTGTGAAACAACCCAACTGGAAGACTTAGCAAGCCCTAATGCACTTTCTCCGGACGATGCAAGTGCAGATTTGTTATTCAACCAAGTGCAATTAAATTTTTTAGGTGCTATGGCTGATATGCAATATAATGGAGCAGCTTTGGGAAGACTTCAAGTTATGAGCAGTCGAATATATTATAATGTGTTTAATACTGGAACTGTTAGTACATCGTGGTCAGCTCTTTACTCTGGTATTATGCCTGATCTTCAATCAATTGAGTCGCAAAATACTGATGGTTTATTGGATTTCCATGCTGGAGCATCTAAAGCAATGGCATCGCATATTCTTATGGGATTGGTTGATGCAGTTGGAGATGTTCCTTGGTCTCAAGCTAATAATCCAACTGAATTTCCACAGCCCTTTGTTGATGATGATGCTGAAGTATATGAAGCAGCTTTTGCCTTATTAGATGAAGCGGAAAGTTTAATTAACTCTGCTGTTGGAGTTGGTGGTGCTACGGATTTATTTTTTGATGGTGATGTCAACAAATGGATTAAATATATTAATACGCTAAGACTTAGATATTACCTAACTACAGGTGATTACACTGCTGCTTTGGCTCAAGATAATGTAATTAGCTCTCCTGCTGATGACATGCAATTTGATTATGGTACTTCTGAACTTCTACCTGATACAAGACATCCATTTTACTCCGGCTCTTACACCGACAGTGGTGCTGCTGGTTATATGAATTCTTGGTTAATGGATTTGATGGATGGAGAACAAATTGAGTGGATGAACTCTTTTGGGGAAATTACATACCCTGGTACTGATTCATACGGAAATGGAGATGCGCAAAGATTTATTCAGTCTGATGACCCTAGAAGAAGATATTATTTCTACAGACAAGCGATGACAACACCTGGTCAAGCGAGTATGTTATGGTTTGGTGGTGCTGGTCCATATGTGTGGCCTTTAAGTTTTGCTGGTAATCAAGATTACACAGTAACAGCTGATGCTGTTCCACTGGACTGTTCAATTGATGATCCATTATTAGTACCCCCTCACCTACAGAATACTCCGGATGGTGATAAATTTGACTTAAGAGGTAGATGGTGTGCTAATTTCCTTGGATATTGGGGAAGACATCACGGAGATGATCAGGGTATTCCGCCAGATCAATTTAAAAGAACAACTTGGGGTGTTTATCCTGCTGGTGGTAGTTTTGATAATATGCCAGATGTTTCAAATTATGATATTGAGGAATCAATTGCTGGCACTGCATCAGCTGTTGCTGGAGCTGTTGGTCTTGGAGATGGTGGTGGTGGTGCCGGAATATGGCCTATCTATTTGTCGTCATATGTCCATTTCATGAAAGCTGAAGCTGCAATGTGGCTAGGTCAACCAACTACTGCTAGAGATTTAATGGAAGTCGGAATACAACACTCGTTTAATAAAGTTTTAGGATTTGGTGCTCTTGATGCTAATGCAGATCCAAACTTTATAGCAACTCAAACTGAAGTGGACGACTTTATCGCTAGTATTTTAACTCAGTTTGACAATGCTCCAAGTTTAGATACAAGTTTAGATACATCAACATTAAACGATAATTTTGGTTATCCTGTTAACAAGTCACAACTTGATATTCTAGGTGAGCAATATTTAGTAGCAATGTTTGGTGGCGCTATGGATGCATGGAACTTCATAAGAAGAACTGGTCATCCAAGAACTCTTTCAAGAGGTTTAATGGCTCCTGCTGAGTCAGGACCGTTCCCAAGAACTGGACTTTATCCTTTTGGAGAAATTAGTGCTAATCCAAACATTATTCAAAGAGAAGATAATAACACTCTCGTATTTTGGGATGCGGGTGCACAAAATCCAGCTAATTAAAAAAGATGATTATGAAAAATATATTTAAATTATTATTTACTGCAAGTATTCTATTATTTGCTTACGGTTGTACCACTGATGGTGAACATTTAGCATCATATGATCATAGTGGAGAAGTTGAATACGGAGCAGTACTGAGAACAATCACTGATATGCCTTCTAATAATCTGATCAATACTAGTTTTGATGACAGTGCCTTTATAGTCACCGTTGAAGAGCAAGACATTGAAGACGGAGATTTATTACAAGAAATGAGAATTTCAGTTGTTTATGATGATTACACGCCTGATAATGGAATTACTGAAGCTTCTGCTTTGGTTCAATCCGTTTCTGCTAGTGAATTTTACACAGACACTGAATTCGGTTTTCCTAGATACGATATTAATGTTTCGTGGGGATCAATGAAAGCTGCATTAGGATTTGAAGGTAGTGAATTTTTACCTGGTGATATTGTAAGAGTTGAATTGACGTTAGAATTAACAGACGGAAGAGTGTTTGGACCAGAAAGTGCTTCTTCTCAAGTTTCTAGTGGATTTTTCTCTTCCCCTTTTGCATATAACGCATTACTTGCATGTTCACCTCAATCTGGTGAATACTTGTTATATGGTTGGGATGGTTATGGAGATGGATGGCAAAGTGATGGAATTGAAATCTGTATAGATGGCGATTGTACTTATTTTACAATCCCTGCCGGAAATTACAATGAAGGATCGATCACGGTTCCTGAAGGAACATCTGAGATGACTGTTTCATGGCCTGGTGATACTTGGCCCAATGAAGTATTGTTTTTAATTGTTGCTCCAGATGGTACTCAGTTTGCTTTTAGAGGTGCTGAAGAAAATCTATTGTATTCAAATGGTTTATACGATGATGATGTTTATGCTATTTCTTCTCTAATGTCACCTGGACTATTACCAGTAGCCGTTTGTGCTAATTAATACAACTTTTTAATTTTAAAAAAGCCTTACGTTTTCGTAGGGCTTTTTTTATTCCTCTCAATAAAATATCATGGAAATATTTGGAATCAGAGCAGTAATTGAGGCAATTAACTCCTCAAAGGATATTGATAAAGTGTTTATTCAAATAGGATTAAAAGGAAATCTAATTGGTACATTAGAATCGCTCGTGAGAAAAAATAAAATTAATTTTTCTTATGTCCCAAAGCAAAAACTTGATAGGTTATCAAAGAAAAATCATCAAGGTGTAATTGCAAGAATTTCCCCAATTAAATTTTTAGATCTAAATCAAATTGAGAAAATTATTTTGGAAAAGGAATCTCCGCTTATATTAATATTGGATCAGATTAACGATGTTAGAAACTTTGGTGCTATTATTAGAACGGCAGAAGTTGCTGGTGTTACAGCAGTAATTATTCAGAATAGTTCCTCTGCCCCCATTAATTCAGATACCATTAAGACAAGTGCCGGTGCAATTTTTAATATTCCTGTATGTAAAGTTAATCATATCAAAGATGCTATTTACCATTTAAAATCTTTAGATATTTCTATAGTATCTGCATCAGAAAAATCTAAAAAAAATATATACGACACTGATCTAAAAAAACCTGTAGCAATAGTAATGGGATCAGAAAATAAAGGAATCAATAAGTCTGTTTTAAAAATTTCTGATGAAATTATAAAATTACCTATGTACGGAAAAATAGATTCTTTAAACGTTTCCGTTGCTTGTGGTATATTTTTATATGAGGTAATAAGGCAAAGGATCTAATTATAAAATATCCTCTAATTCTAATAAATCATTGATTTTAATTACCCCTTCTAGCTGCTGTTCGCTTGTTTTGTGGAAATTATAGTAAATTGCTTTGATGCCCATTCTTTTTGCCCCAATTATATCCGCATTAAAATTATCTCCAATCATCACAGACTTTTCTATCTGAGCACTGGCTTTTGTAATTGCATGAAAAAAAATTTCTTTACTTGGCTTTTTAAATCCAACATCCTCAGAGATTGTAATTGTTTTAAAATATTTCAATAATCCTGACTTTTTAAGTTTTTTCTTTTGTACTTCTTTGAAACCATTTGTAATAATATGCATATTATAATTTGAACGAAATTTTTCAAGGATGGTTATAGCATTAGGAATTAAATAATTAAAATCTGAGAGATGATTTATATAATCAACTGAAAGTTTACGAATTAGTTTTTCAGAAACTTCTACATTAAGTTCATTAAATGTATCTGATAGCCGATAAAACCTTAAATGAGATTTACTAACTTTATTTTCTCTATATAGCTCCCAATATTTTCGATTTATGGGATGATAGACTTTTAAAAATAAGGGTACATCAACTTTTATATTATTATTTTTCAGTATTTTATAGATTGTCAGATCAGAGTTTCTGTCAAAATCCCAAAGGGTGTGATCTAAATCCCAAAATATGTCATTTATATTTTTCACTTCAGAATTTTTTTAATCTTTTTATAATCAAAGCCATTAAAATTTCCTGAGCTCATAAGTAATAAAACAGAATTTGATAAATCAAAAGAAAGTAAAGTTTCCTCAAATGAAATTAAATCAGTTGCTACACAGATTTTTTGATGATTAAACGCATTAATAATTAATTCATTACCAATTGGTTCAAACCCTTTTATTATCATATTTTTCTCCGAAAATGATATAAGGCATTCATCCGCATTTTTTAATGTATTGCTGTATTTTTTTATAAATGTTGGATTTAAACTACTATAGGTATGCAATTCAAAAGCAACAAATAATTTTTTATTTGGATACTGTAGCTTTACAGCATTTACAGTAGCTTGAACCTTACTAGGAGAATGTGCAAAATCTTTGTAAACAAAAGATGACTTAGATTTATAAATTAATTCAAGCCTGTTATTGGCTCCTTTAAATGATATTATTGAATTAAAAAAATCTATTTCATTAACACCCATTAATTTACATATTTGAAATGCTGCAGAAATATTTTCAATATTATGATTTCCAAATAATTGTATGGGAAATGAATCTTTTCCAAATCTAATGTTAGTAATTCCATCGATTATTTCATTTTCAATAATTGAATAGGGTATCATTTTAATTTTCTTTTTTATGGATTTTAAAATATTGTTTAAATGAATATCATTTGAGTTATAAACTAAAATACCATTATCTTCAATAGACTCAATAAAAACTTTAAATTGATTACAATAGTCCTGAAATGTTTTAAATACATTTATATGATCCCATGCTATTCCACTAATGACAGCAATATTTGGTTTATAAAGATGAAACTTTGGCCTTGGATCAATAACAGATGATAAATATTCATCACCTTCTAAGACAATAAATTTTGATGTTTCAGAGAGTTTAACCATTACATCAAATCCAATTAGTTGAGCTCCAACCATGAAATCAGTTTCAATATTTTGATTTTTTAAAACATGTAATATCATTGAAGTAATTGATGTTTTTCCATGACTACCGCCAATTACTACTCTTAACTTATCCTTTGACATTTCAAATATGAATTCAGGATATGAATAAATTTTTAAACCATTTTTTTTTGCCTTTAATAATTCAAGATTATCTTTTTTTGCATGCATACCTAAAATAATTGCATCTAGATCATTATTAATTTTTTCAGGAAACCACCCTTCACTTTTAGGTAATAAATTAAACTTATTCAATCTTGATTTTGAAGGCTCACGTATAATATCATCACTTCCAGATATTGAAAAACCCTTTAATTTTAGAGCTATTGCAAGATTATGCATAGCAGAACCACCAATTGCTATGAAATGAATTTTCATTCTTCTAAAAGTATTTTTAGCTTCTCAATTTTATTGCTTAGATTCTTATCTTGTTTTTGACTTTTCAGCAACTTAATAGATTTGGTTAAATATTTTAAAGAATTACCATTATTTAATTTAAAATAATTAAAAGCTAGATAATAATATGCTTCAGCTTGGCTTACTCGATCGACATGTGAATGATTTTCTATGTATTGGTTTAGATATGCATTGGAGAAATTATAATCCGCATGTGAATCTTTGGAAAGGAACTTGGCAATTAAAAAATTAAAGTGGTTATAACCAAAAAATTTCTTATTTCTCATTAGAAGATTAATAATTATTTGTTCAGTTTGATCTGCTTGATTATATTCTTTGTAGTAATTATGTATGTAGCTTTTAGTAATTAGTCCATGTAATTCTGAAATTTTATAGATTTCATCTGAATATTTCAAAGCTAATTTATCATCTCCTCCAAAAAACTCGGGCAGCTCCAATAAAATTTGAACTAATGCCCATCGGCTATAAATATCATTCTTGTCAATTTTTGATGATTTAATCAGATTTACTTTTGCACTATTGATCAGCGATAAAACCCTGAACTTATTAGCTAATTCGGAATAAGCTGCCTGAGAGCCACCAAGTCTGTAAAGATAATTGGCATTATTAGGTTTAATATTAACTAATTTTTTATAATAAAAAATAGCTGAATCCCATTTTTTCTTAGAAGCATATGACTCTCCTATTGAAATTAACAACTTTTCGTCCTTATTATTAAACTCAAGTAAATTTACTAATGAGTCTATTTTTGAATTTTGTGAGATTAAAAAGATAGGAAATAATAAAAATAAAAAAAGCCGCATAAAATATTAATTAAGCATTTTCCAAATTTTGTCCTTCAATTTACTCAATCCTATGTTTGAAATAGATGATATAAAAATAAATTGAATATTTAAGGTTTTGGCTAGTTCTAGTGCGATTTCTTCTTCTAATTCACTATCTAATAAATCAGATTTCGTGATTGCAATTAATCTACTTTTATCCAATAGCTCAGGATTATACTTTTTTAACTCATTTAGTAAAACATTATAGCTTTGTACAATATTATCAGAATCGGCAGGAATCAAAAATAACAAAGTTGAATTTCTCTCAATATGCCTTAAAAAATAGTGCCCAAGCCCCTTTCCGTCAGAAGCTCCTTCAATTATTCCAGGTATATCTGCCATAACAAAGGATTTAAAATCTTTATAATTTACAATACCTAAATTGGGTTTTAGTGTAGTAAATTCATAGTTTCCAATCTTAGGTTTTGCATCAGTAATCACAGAAAGCAGTGTTGATTTTCCTGCATTTGGAAACCCAACTAAACCTACATCAGCTAATACCTTTAACTCCAAAGTTATTTGCATTTCTTGCTTTGCTATGCCAGGTTGAGCATATCTTGGCGTTTGATTAGTGGATGATTTAAAGTGCCAATTACCTCGGCCACCCTTACCACCTTCACAAATTATCTTTTCCTCTCCATCTTTTGTGATTTCAAAAAGCAGTTTTTCATCAGAATTATCTTTTACGACAGTTCCTAGGGGAACATCTATATAAATATCTTTCCCTTTAGATCCAGTAATTCTATTTTTTCCTCCATCCCCACCATTATCTGCCTTGAAATGCCTTTTAAATTTAAGATGATATAGTGTCCAAAATTGTGAATTTCCTTTTAAAATTATATGTCCTCCTCTACCACCATCTCCACCATCAGGTCCGCCCTTGGCAATATACTTTTCTCTTCTTAAATGAGTTGACCCTTTACCCCCCTTTCCAGAAGCAATATTTATTTTTACATAATCAACAAAATTACCTTCTGTCATTGATGTTAAAGTTCATTAATTACTTTCACAATTCTTTCAGTAATTTCATCAATATTTCCAACTCCATCAATACCATAATAACAGGTTTTTTTCTGATAAAATGACTTTAATATTGCTGTTTTACTGTAATATTCTTTTATTCGATTTTCAATAATCGATTTACTAGAATCATCTGCTCTTCCACTTTGCTTGCCTCTTACTAATAATCTTTCAATAAGAATATTATCTGGGACTTCTAATGCAATCATAGCAGAAATTAATGAGTCATATTTTAATAATAAGTCATCAAGAGCATTTGCTTGACTTTCTGTTCTTGGAAATCCATCAAAAATAAATCCATTTCCATCTAGGTTATCTTCAACAACTTTTTTTAACATTTGAATAGTAACTTCGTCTGGGACCAAATCACCTATATCCATGTACTGCTTAGCTAGAACACCAAGCTTTGTGTTATTTTTTATATTAAACCTGAAAACATCTCCAGTTGATATATGAAATAAGTTATACTTATTTTTTATTCTATCGGCCTGTGTTCCTTTACCTGCTCCTGGAGGTCCAAACAATACAATATTTTTCATCAGAAATGGTATAATATACAAATATACTCTTTGAAATATTTAATTTCTAATTGATTAAATATTAAAATGTATTTTTGCATCAAATACATGATTATTAATTTATAATTAATGAATTTTTTTAGCTCAAAATTTAAAATAGGAATTTTAGGTGGTGGTCAACTAGGTAAAATGTTACTTTTTAATTCAAAAAGGTATGATTTGCATACAAAAGTTATGGACTCAAACAAAAATGCACCATGTAGCAATATTGCTGATGAATTTATAGTTGGAAATCTTAACGATTATAATGATGTCATAACTTTTGGAAAGTTAGTTGATATAATTACTATTGAAATAGAAAATGTGAATACTGAAGCCTTGGAATATCTGGAAAAAATTGGAAAAAAAGTTTATCCTCCTTCAAAAGCAATAAAAATTATTCAGAATAAATGTGAACAAAAAATATTTTATAAATCTAATGACCTTCCATCAGCAACATTTACAAACTACTCCAGCTTAGCTAATCTAAAAAAAGACTTAAAAAAGGAATGTATTGAATTTCCGTTTGTATGGAAAAGTGCAAAATTTGGTTATGATGGCAAAGGGGTTAAAATTATTAATAATTTTGATGATTTAAATTCAATTTCAGATGGTTTATGCCTAGCTGAAGAAAAAGTTTCAATTAAAAAAGAAATATCTGTAATTGTTTCAAGGAATGTTAATGGGAAAATGGAATGTTTCCCAGTAGTTGAGATGGAATTTAATAATAATTCCAATTTAGTTGAATATGTGATTTGCCCTGCTGATATTTCAAATAAAATTGCCGCTAGGGCATATAAAATTGCACAAAATATTTCTGAAAAACTTGAAATGGTTGGACTTCTTGCTGTTGAATTATTTGTAACAAATGATAATAAAATATTGATTAATGAGGTTGCGCCAAGACCACATAATTCAGGACATCATACCATTGAATGTTGTATAACATCACAATTTGATCAGCACATTAGATCAATTTTAAATTTAAACCCAGGGAAAACTGATATTATCATTCCTGGAATCATGGTTAATTTAGTCGGTGAAAATAAGATTGAAGGGGATGTATTTTATAAAAATATTAATCATATTTTTGATTTTCCTGGTGTAAATATTCATATTTATGGAAAGAAAAAATCAAGGTTAAACAGAAAAATGGGGCATATTACTATTGTAAATAAAGAAATTTCTAAGGCTATAGAAATTGCAAAAAAAATTAAGAAAAAAGTTAAAGTAACATCATGAAAAAAGTTGGAATTATAATGGGTAGCAAAAGTGATCTGCCAGTTATGCAAGATGCTATTGATATTTTAAAAGAATTTAATATTGAATCAGAAGTTAAAATTGTTTCGGCACATAGAACTCCAAACAAAATGTTTAACTATGCGAGTAAGGCTAAGCAGGATGGAATAAATGTAATTATTGCCGGTGCTGGTGGGGCTGCACATCTTCCTGGAATGGTTGCTTCCATTACTACACTTCCTGTTATTGGTGTTCCTGTTAAATCAAGAAATTCTATTGACGGATGGGATTCTGTCTTATCGATTTTACAAATGCCAAATGGTGTTCCAGTAGCTACTGTTGCTTTAGATGGAGCTAAGAATGCTGGAATTTTAGCTGCTCAAATCATCGCATTAAATGACAATGAAGTTGCGAAAAAGCTGATTGATTATAAAAGTAAATTACAGCAAAAGGTAATTGACTCAGAAAAGGATTTATAAATTTAAAGCCAAAATAAACCAAAACAAAGGCAGAGACTCAACAAAGAAAGAACTGTAATAAAATCTTTGTGTTTTTGTTGCCTTTTTAATCATAATCCCAAGAATTATTAATATTATTAATATATCAAGATCTATTTGTTTTTTATTCATCAATAAGGAAAGTAAAAAAACAAGTATTATACAGAAATAGCCAACCTTTTTAACATTATTTACCCCAATTACATCAATAATATTTTTGAAATGTTTTCTGTCTGATTTAAAGTCTCTAATTTCAAAAGGAATCATTTGAGCAAATATTATTAAAAAAATGATAATAAAATAATAAATAAGTTTCAGTATGTCCATCTCATGAAAAAAAGGAAAAATAACAATTAAAGTAGCCCAAGAAATTGGTACAGAAAATAATTTAAATACAATATTTTTTCTCATTGAAGATTTTTCAAATATCGGTACAGAATAGAGTAACGTAACAAGACTTAAAGCCAAGAATATTATTTGTTCTATTGTCCCAAAAAAATATAAAATAACCATTGATAAAAAAATAAAAAGAGCTAGGTAAAAAATTATAAGTTTTTTTGATGATGACATGTTTTTACCAGTAAATTTATTTTCATTAAATTTTGTGAAATTGTAGGCACCAAATACAAATAAAAACATCAAGAAAATATAATTAGATGTTAAATGAACATCCTCCTTGAGGCATATTGTTAGAGAATAAAATATTAAGCAAACTGAAACGTGAATATTTGATTTTAAATATGCTGAGAAAAATCGCATCATTTTATTTGTTAATAAAGGCATAAATCTTGTTCATTAATTATTTTTTAATATATAATAATTAGGGGTTATATTATTTAATTTTGATTGATATTTTAAAAAATGAATACAGAATCTTTTGATAGAAGACATATTGGACCAACTGAGATTGAGGTAGAGCAAATGCTCAAAGCTATTAAAGCAAAATCTATTGATGATTTGATTGATCAGACCATTCCTAAAAGCATAAGAAATAATGAAGAAATGGTTTTAGATCCACCGATGTCAGAATCTGATTACCTTATGCATTTAAAAAAAATATCTTCACTAAATAAGGTATATAAAACATACATCGGAATGGGTTACAATAGATCCTATCTTCCAGCTGTAATTCAAAGAAATATATTGGAAAATCCTGGTTGGTATACAGCCTACACACCTTACCAAGCAGAAATTGCACAAGGTAGGCTTGAAGCACTGTTGAATTTTCAAACTATGATTACTGATTTGACTGGCATGGAAATTTCAAATGCATCCTTATTGGATGAAAGCACTGCTGCTGCAGAAGCAATGACCCTTGTGTTTTCTACACGAACAAGACAACAAAAAAAAGAAAATATTAATTTATTTTTTATTTCAAGCGATACATTTCCTCAAACAATTGCATTACTACAAACAAGATCAAAACCATTGGGGATAAAACTAGAAATTTCAGATTTAGATAAATTTGATAGCTCAAAAAATTATTTTGGTGTTTTTTTACAATATCCTGGTCTTTCTGGAAATATAAATGACATTGAGCCTGTAATTAAAAGTTGTAAAGAAAAAGGAATTAAAATTGCCGTTGCTGCGGATATTTTATCATTAGCTATTTTGAAATCGCCTGGAGAAATGGGTGCTGATGTTGTTGTTGGAAGTACACAAAGATTTGGAATCCCTCTTGGATATGGTGGGCCGCACGCTGCTTACTTTGCAACAAAAAGGGAATACAAAAGGAATCTTCCAGGAAGAATAATTGGAGTTAGTATTGATCAAAACGGAAAAAGAGCCCTAAGGATGGCTCTCCAAACAAGAGAACAGCATATTAAAAGAGATAGGGCTACATCAAATATTTGTACTGCACAAGTATTACTTGCAGTAATGGCTGGTATGTATTCTGTATATCATGGGCCTGATGGACTGAAAGAAATAGCAAAAAAAGTTCATTCCAATGCCTGTATTTTAGAGGAAAATTTAAATCTTCTAGGATTTAAAACACCAAATAAATTTTTCTTTGATACGATATTGGTTGAATGCGATTCAAATATAATTAAAGGAAAAGCTTTGGAAAGGGAAATTAACTTTCATTACCCCAATGAAAATTTGGTATCAATTTCAATAAATGAAACAACAACAACTAATGATATTTTTGAAATCATTTCAATATTTGCCTCATCAGTTGATTCAAATATTGAAAACTTTTCAAATTTTGAAAGTCTAAACAGAATTCCTAAAAAATATGTCAGGACTTCGCGTTTCTTAACTGATGAAGTATTTTCTAAATACAAATCAGAAACTTCTCTAATGAGATATATTAAATCATTAGAAAATAAAGATCTTGCTTTAAATACTTCTATGATTTCATTAGGTTCTTGTACAATGAAATTAAATGCGGCTGCTGAAATGCTTCCACTCAGTTGGAATCGTTGGTTAAATATTCATCCTTTTGCTCCAAAAAATCAAGCAATTGGATATGAAAAAGTTTTAAAAAAATTAGAAAATCAATTAAAAGAAATCACAGGATTTGATGCTGTTTCTTTACAGCCCAATTCTGGCGCACAAGGCGAATATGCAGGGCTAATGGTAATAAAATCCTACCATGAAAATAATGGTGATTTAGATAGAAATATTTGTTTAATACCTTCCTCGGCACACGGCACAAATCCAGCTAGTGCTATAATGGCCGGAATGCAAGTTGTTGTTGTAAATTCATCAGAAAATGGTAATATTGATATTAGTGACCTAGAACAAAAAGCACTTGAATATAATGAAAGACTTGGAGCTTTGATGATTACATATCCATCAACTCACGGAGTTTTTGAATCAGATATATTAAAAATTACAAATATCATTCATGAATATGGAGGACAAGTTTACATGGATGGAGCCAACATGAATGCCCAAGTAGGTCTAACAAATCCAAAAATTATTGGTGCTGATGTATGTCATTTAAATTTACACAAAACTTTTGCCATTCCTCATGGTGGTGGAGGTCCTGGGGTTGGTCCAATTTGTGTTGCAAAACATTTAAGTGCATTTTTGCCTTCAAATCCTGTAATAAAAACTGGAGGTGATCAAGCAATTCCAGCTATCTCTGCAGCTCCATTTGGATCAGCACTTGCATGTTTAATTTCATATGGATACATTTCAATGTTGGGTGCACAAGGTCTGAAAAGATCCACCAAAATTGCAATTTTAAATGCAAATTACATCAAAGAAAGACTGCAGAGTGATTATGATATTTTATACACGGGTGAGTTAGGAAGATCTGCACACGAAATGATTATCGATTGTAGGCCATTCAAAGAATATGGTATTGAAGTTGTTGATATTGCCAAAAGGTTAATGGATTATGGATTTCATGCTCCAACTGTTTCATTTCCAGTTGTTGGGACAATGATGATTGAACCTACCGAAAGTGAAAATAAAGAAGAAATAGATAGATTTTGTGATGCAATGATTTCCATCAAACAAGAAATATTACTTTGTAATTCTGATGATCAGAATAATATATTAAAAAATGCCCCACACACATTAGAGATGGTCACTTCAGATTCTTGGAATTACAAATATTCACGTGAAAAAGCTGCATTTTCATTAGATTACATTAAAAAAAATAAATTTTGGCCCCCTGTAAGAAGAGTTGATGACACTTATGGTGATCGTAACTTAATTTGTAGTTGCACCCCTATTGAATTATATGCTGATTAATTTTTTTATAGTTTTATTAATTTTTAAGTTTACTTTTTAATACTAAAATTAATTTTGGATAAAAATGTTAAAATAATCGGAAGCGGATCCTTTCTACCAAAAGTAATTCAAAACAATTCAAAATTTTTAGATAAAGTGTTCTTTGACGATTCCAATAATAGAATCGAAACTGATAATAAACTAGTCACTGAGAAATTTGAAAAAATTACAGGTATCAAACAAAGAAGATATGCAGTAAAGGAAATGAATACTTCAGATTTAGCTTATCATGCTGCAAAAAATGCAATTAAAAATGCGAATATTAATCCTGAAACTATTGATTACATAATTCTTGCTCATAACTTTGGAAATGTAGATGATAAACATCAAGTCGATGTATTTCCCAGTATTGCAGTGAGGGTTAAAAATCTTTTGAAAATTAAAAACCCAAAATGTGTGGCGTATGATATTCTTTTTGGATGTCCAGGATGGCTAGAAGGAATGATTCAAGGTTACAGCTTTATTAAATCAGGTTTAGCTAAAAGATGTTTAGTTATTGGAGCTGACACACTGTCAAGAGTCGTAGATCCTTCTGATAGAGATTCTATGATTTTTGCTGATGGAGCTGGTGCTAATATTATCGAGGAATCTAATAGCCCAGGAGGTATTCTTTCACACAATACAGCCACATATGCAAATGATGAGGTTTTTTATTTATTTTATGGCAAATCATATAACCCTAATTCTGATCAGAATAAGAAATATATAAAGATGAGAGGAAGAAAAGTTTATGAATTTGCCTTAAAAAATGTTCCAGCTGCAATTAAAGAATGTATTGATAAATCTAAATCGAATATTTCAGAAATAA
>MDTB01143210.1_pt1 | contig 17786 bp, 16 predicted proteins | sample 811161 | NCBI WGS metagenome assembly MDTB01 (sample SAMN05326650, study PRJNA326480) | marine metagenome | isolation source: seawater | place: Mediterranean Sea | collected 2009
ACCATCGTATCCACCGCCTGGCTTGTAACCAATGTAGAGCTCGACGTCTTTTCCTTTATAGAAGTCTGCTACGGCGTCCGCTAGTACTCCCGCTGAGGCGGTAACACAAGCCAGACCGATCACTGCAGATTGAAGAAGTTTTTTCATTATTTTTCCTCGTTTATTTGTTGCATACTCTGCCACTACCAGACTAGATAATTCGATTCAAAATGTAAGTCCTATCTCAAACCATTTTAATATTGGTCAGGATATTACCCAATCTTACTGAGACTATATCGTGGGAATAATTCCCCTAAGTTCGGGGAACATCGTCCTGACTAGGGACTCTGGCCATGCTATGTGGAATCCTTGATCGAACACGAAATAAATCAAGCAACCAATCACAACAACATACGCTGTTGTCATTCTGAGCGACTCATCCCCTCGGACTCGCATATAACCTATGACAAATAATGCAGACGCAACCAAAATACCGCCTACCCACCAAGCGAAGAGGAAGCCACATAGCCACAAGAAAAACTCGAGCACCCGAAAGTTGTATGACGTGCGGGTGAGACTGCCGAGATCCGACGATAGATCCAACGCCGAGCCTTCTGAATAACCTGCATTACCTCGTCGAAGAATTGCGTTCGATAAGGTAATCAATATGATTACTAACGTGATAACCATAATAACCTGAGGAGCACCTTGGGATTCCTCGTCCCACCCAAACGAGCTAACTAGTGCCCACATCAATAGGCCAAGAAGACCAACCGGAAACAAATCAGTCATCCGGAACTGTGGCGCAGAAAAAGCAAAGATATCTACTTTCTCTTTTTTTATGAAAATCCGGGTAAATAACGGTTGCAACAAGCTCAGAGCTGCCAAGGTAAGCATCACAGCGCAAACCGGTTTCAATACCCATGCCCACTCATAAATCTGATACGAGATCCGCATGTAATCCTCGACGATTCCACCAAGTACAAATCCCAAGATGAGGGGTGGTCGGGGCCATTTGAGGTGCTTCATCGTCCAACCAACGACGCCAAAAATTAGTAATGTGAACAGATCACCCCAGTCGGCAGACGCTTGATAGGCACCCACCATCATGATCGAAATAATTGCTGGAATGACTAGCGTATATCGCAACGTTGCGATCTTGGCGAACTGGCCGCTGAAGGCAAAACAAAGCCCAGCACCCAGGATATTAGCCAACGCGATCGACCAGACCATGGTGTAGGTCACGTCCAAATTATCAGTAACCATCGACTTACCCGGGACAAGTCCATGAATCATAAATCCGCCGAGTAAAAGGGCCATCGATGCCGAGCCGGGTACTCCAAAAGCGATCGTTGGAACCAGCGATCCGCCCTCTTTTGCATTATTTGCACTCTCCGGCGCAATGACTCCTCGTACATCCCCCTTTCCGAAGGTCTTGTCCGCATCCTTGACCGACTTCGCCGCGTATCCATAGGCAAACCAGTCAACAACGGCCGAACCAAGTCCGGGGATTGCTCCGATCATCGCTCCAAGCGATCCACACTTTGCGACTAACCACCAATTTTTAAGTACGTCCCTTAAACCTACTAACATACCTTCTTTGAGCTCGTATTTACTTGTGTCAGAGATTGCGGTTCGACGGGCGGCCACGTCACAGATCTCCGGCAAGGCAAACAGCCCGAGAGCTACCGGTAATAGAGGCAAGTCATCGACTAAATACAATGTATCGAACGTCCAGCGCTCTTGCCCTGTTTGTGGGTCTCCCCCAACCATCGACAGCAGTATTCCAAATCCTGCCATCGATAGACCACGCAGTGGCATCGAGCCAGATAATGCGGAAACCATCGAGAGACCAAAAATTGAGAACGCAAGCAATTCTGGCGAATTTATGTGCAGCAGTATTGGGCGGAGCACGGGAATCGTGAGGCCAAGCAGGAATGCTCCCCAGAGGCCCCCGATCAGAGACGCGGCATATGCTGCGCTTAGAGCCCTGCCCGCCTCACCGTTTTTTGCCATGCTGTGGCCGTCTAGGACCGTTGCCTGCGAAGCCGAAGTTCCGGGAACACCGAAGAGTACTGCTGGGATCGTGTCACTGGTGGACGTGACCGCTCCCAGACCCAGCATAAAGGCAAAGGCTGAGTACGCGTCTAGATTAAAAGTGAATGGTAGGAGCAGAGCGAGGCCAGCTACTCCGCCGACGCCTGGCATGATGCCGAGTGCAAGTCCAATAATGGTGCCCATGCCCAGATAGAAGAGTCGCTCTGGCTCTAACAGAACCGAGAGTGAAGTTATGGCGACGTCTAGGAGTGAAGCATCCATTACTTGTTCCTTATTTCTTTATTTCGCTAGCTACGCTACCACGGCTATAAGCACTGTAACTAGGTTTCAGACAGAACGTAATCATCTCGTGCAGATAGAAAAAGACACCTAGGTCGGAAAATTATATTCCTCCAAATCAGGGGACCGCTCTAGATGCCGATCGACCTTAAACAGCTTTATCGCTTCCCTGACCTGCCCCGCAATGGGGACTGAGAATCGTAACCGGTCAGCCTCAGATAGGAATAGAGCCATATCTTTCTCGGCCCAAAGTGCTGGTCGATCATCGGCGCGAGTAGACATGGCCCAGTTTGCGCCGCTACTTTTCTCGAGCGCAATCCTCAGCCTCTCCTTATCGACGCCCATCCTTTCACCAAAATCAAGACCCTCCGTTGATACTGTGAGACAGGCCCATAGGAGGTAGTTGTTCACAGCCTTAGCGACCTGCCCACACCCGATGGGACCAAGGAATTCAATATCAGTGCCAAAATGAGCCAATAGTTGTTCTAGTGAGTCCAACAGACCACGATCACCACCAACAAAAAGCAACAAATCACCCGACTCTGCCGCCGTCTCGCCTCTGGCGACCGGACAGTCGAGCACCTTGATAAATTTATTTTTGGAAAGCCGCTCGGCCAAGGCGCGCATGTAACTGGGACGTACCGTCGCGCAAACCACAATTGTAGTGTCTGAATCAATACCAGAGACCAGCCCTCGCTCACCGAAGATAATTTCCGTAACGTCATTCTCGGTGCCCGCAACAACGAAAATATGACGGCAGATTCTTGCGAGAGATCTCGAATCGTCGACCCAATTTATACCTTTCTCTCGGACCGACTGTTTGAGGGATACCGCCGTATCTGTCCCATAGACCGGATAAGAATCAATTAGACGGAGCGCCATTCTCAGACCCATGCGGCCCAAACCCACAAATCCGATTTTTTCGGCATTCATTCCTGTCTCCCCTATGCTTGTAAATTGTTTTAGCCGGTCCGATATTGTGTATCACAGTTCAACTGATCGTGAGAAGTCGATGCAATTACAGTCTTTCAGCGCGGACGATATTCCAAGCACAGATACAATAGATCTCAGAGACCCTGCTGATCGCCGACTGGTAATCGGAAACATGCCGGTATGTTCGAGCGAACATCTAGACATAGCAGTCGAACAGGCAAGAAAAGCCCAAAAAATATGGGCGAAGCAATCGGTCGATCAGAGGATCGCGAGTATCAAAAGCTTCATCCCGCTTCTACAAGAAAATTTTGATCACATTGTCGAGGTGCTCAAAACTGAGCAGGGGATGCTTGACTCTGTTGTCAGACGGGAAGTTCAGGAATCAGTTGGACAGATCAATCATACATGTAGCGTAGCCTCCGATGAGTTGGCTTCATTGCATCACAGTGATGAATCCTTCAAGGCTCTGGTACGGAAGGTTCCTTTTGGCGTCGTCGGCGCCATCGTTCCTTGGAATGCACCGGTCTCGTTAGCGACTGCTAAGGTTATCCCGGCGCTCCTCACAGGTAACGCCGTCATCGTCAAGCCATCCCCAAGAGCTCCTGCCGGGGTCACTGTCTTCCTGCGGTTATTGAGAGACTGCTTACCGCCCGGCCTCTTGAGTCTCCTGCACGGACTGGACGATCTTGGAGAGGCCATGATCAGACACCGCGACCTTAGGAAAATTTCCTTCACCGGCAGCACTGCCGTTGGAAAGCGAGTAGCTGCGTCGGCCGCGGCCGAGTTAAAATCTGTTCAACTCGAGCTCGGCGGGAACGATGCGGCAATCGTATTCGAAGACGCAGATATCGATACAACCGCATCTCAAATCGTTGACTCTGCCTTCCGTCGATCAGGTCAGTATTGCTACGCGACCAAACGGGTTTTCGTGCATCGATCGATTAAAGAACAAATGATTGAGGCATTAACGACACATGCCGACCGCCTAAAGATAGGCGCCCCGTCAGATATAAACTCAACCATTGGCCCAGTCATAGACAACGAGGCTCAGCAGCGATTAAGCGCACTCATCGACCAAACCCGAGCTTGCAATGCCGTGATAAAGCCATGTGGCTCAATTTTAGAGTCGGCTGATTTAACCAACGGTTGCTATATCCAACCGACGCTCATCTGGAACATTGACCATTCTCATCCTCTGGTTATTGAAGAGCAGTTTGGGCCTGTCCTACCAATACTCGGGTACGATGATCCCTCGGAGCTAGTCGAGGAGTTAAACAGCGAGGACTATGGGCTTAGCGGCTCAGTTTGGGGTGCAAATCTTGAGGAATTAAGTGCAGTCGCTCACGAAATTGAAGCCGGGCGAGTTTTCATCAACGCTGCTAGAGCTATGGGAGATTTTTCTGGCCAACTTCCCTCGGGTGGCCACAAGCACAGCGGAATTGGCTGGGAGAAGTCTGCATTCGGATTGAGAGAGTATTATCAATACCAAACGATCAACGGTCCGGCCTGCTAGTTACGAATATCCTGCAGAAATAATTCGGTCGGTATTTCGTTGCTCACGCCGGCCTTAAGGGCTTTTTCGTAGAGTAACCCAGCGACCGCGTGGAACTGGTTCCCTTGCAGGTTGCCCCGCTCAGAATAGGTCACATCGCCTGGCTGACGGTCAAAATATCCAGTTTTTATCACTTCAGAAAGATAGATCAGCCGGTCACCGCCCACCGCACCGTGTGCTCGCTCTTTTGATGCCATCGCTTTTTCAGAAAATCCAGATCTGGCTTGCCACGTCAGGTGCTCGTCATCAAATGGAACATCTGACCAACCGACAGGCGAGTCGGTGTTACCAAAACGCAAGAATTTGGATACTTTTTCCTGCACCTCGCGAGGAATACCGCCACCACCACCAACATTCAATAGGTGATGGCCCGGTTCGATATGCTCTGGCTTGATAACCGGGACAGCTGAATCCGTCAGTCCCATAATGATATCGACTTCACGAACAGCGGCTTGTGGTGTGTCAACTGGCTCAATATCGACTTCCAACTCAGCAGCCATCGTCTTGGCGAAAATCTCACGATGGTCCTTGGTCGGACTGTAAACCTTAACATTTTGTATATCACGGACATGAACAACAGACCTCAAATGATCTTTTGCCATTCCCCCTGATCCAAGCAGACCGACGGTACTAGAATCTTCTCGACTCGCATACTTCACACCAATCGCACCGTCAGCGGCGACGCGCATGTGCTGGATAACGCCATCGTTAATTAAGGCCAGTGGCTCACCGTTCTCAACCGAAAACAAGAGTATGAAACCACAAAACTTTCCGGGTTCAACGCAGTATTTCTCTTGCGTAATTGAAGGTCCCGATCGCCTATGGTAGATCATGTCCGATTTGCAGCGGATAGCAAAGTACCGACCGGCGCAACCTCCCTCCATGGTCCCCCACCGATAAAAACGATCAGGATCAGACGATGGAATTTCTACATCAACTCGTGGACGACACACGGCCCTTCCGGAAAATAAATCCTGATAGGCACTCTCCAATGTCCGGGTCACCTCGTCTTGGGTGACTAATCTTGCGACATCGGAATTGTTAATTACCTTCATCCTAGAGTCCTCAGCCGAGTTCGATATCAAGCCCGATGTCAAATGTTGAGGCAGACATGGTTATCTGAGAAGACGATATATAATCAACACCGGACTCGGCGATAGCCTTTACGGTGTTGAGCTTCACACCACCAGAAGCTTCAAGAACAGCCCTATCCTGATTAATAACGACCGCCTCGTGAAGGAGGTCGGTAGAAAAATTATCCAATAATATGCAATCGGCTCCCGATGAGAGCGCTTCCTCGAATTGCTCCAACGTATCGACCTCAATCTCTATCTTCACCAAGTGCCCGGCAAATGTCTTCGCGGCTTGAAGAGCCTTTGTAATACCTCCAGCAACCGCAATATGATTGTCCTTAATCAAAATAGCGTCATCCAAACCAAAACGATGGTTAGAACCACCACCGCAGCGAACCGCATATTTTTGTGAAGCTCTAAAGCCTGGAATAGTCTTCCGGGTACAGCATACTCTGGCTTTCGTGTGGGCGATTTGTGAAACAAACTCCGAAGTGAGAGTCGATATTCCGGACAGGTGGCACAAAAAATTTAATGCGGTACGTTCTGCCGATAAGATCGATCTCGCGTTACCCGACACTGATGCGATCACGGTACCGGCTGCCACTCGAGTCCCATCAGGCACCCGTCGTTCAAAATCGAGCTGAGGATCGATCCATTCGAATGCCTCTGTCGCGTGCGGAAGACCACAGACAACGCCATCATCGCGCGCAACGAACAACGCTGTCGCGCACTTATGAGATTCGATCGTCGCCTGCGTTGATAGATCACCCGCCCGACCCAGGTCCTCTAATAACGCCCGCTTAACCTCTTCTTGTATGAGAACCCTAGGCAAATCCAATGGAATCTACTCTCTCTCTGAAAAACCTAATAAGAGCCTTAAATAAAAACCGGCTCTCTACGCTTCGCTGAATCTAACACAGCATGACAAACTTGCAGCGTACCAAGGCACCAACGCCCTGTTTGAACTGGGTTCTTACCCAACCTGATCGAATCATACAGCGCCTTAAAGACAGGCTCCCTCGGACCACCTATTAAGGGAACTGGGATGACTTCCTTTTCAAAATCTTTGTACGCGATTATCTCTCTTGGTCCGATTTTTAGATCAGCATGTTCACACTGCACGAACAATGGACCAAAATGCTCATTATTTGCAGCTATTCCACGTACATTCTTTGCACTAAACGTCCTGGCTCGTTTGGCCCTTACCTCGTCATCACGCGAGAAATCCACCAACGCTTTTCTGGAGCCTCCATAGTTGTCGGGATCTTTTGGGTTACCAGTCTCCCCGATCCAGCCCTGTAATTCGTCAGAGTCAAATCTGGCGTATCCCGAGTATGTGCACTGAGCAGTGACCCCATTGCTAAATCTAAGCATTGCCTGGTAAGACATTTCTGTATCACGGAGCATGTCCCAACGCCCCGTGGATGCATAGACTTCGGTAACCTGTCCGCCGGCCAGGAGACGGACAATATCGAACTGATGTGCTCCCTGCGAGAACAATACGCCCCCACCATCGACTGTACTGAGCTCCTCGTCTCGGCGTGGTCTGTACATGAAATCGGTGTAGTTGAGGGTATTGATCGCCAAAACCCTCCCAAACTGATCGCTTTCAATTAGCTGCTTCGCTTTGAGTATAGGCCCATCAAAAGAATGCGCGGGACCCACTATCAAGGTTACTTCATTGATCTCACAGGCGGAAATCATCCGTTCAGCGTCAGACAAGGAAATCGCAATAGGTTTTTCAACAAGCACATGCTTACCATGTTCAGCCGCCTGCGCCGCCATCTCTGCGTGGAGCTGATGGGGGGTGGCAATATGAACCGCTTCAATAGACGGGTCATCAAGCAACTCTTGGTAGGAGAGATAGGTGACCCCTCGGAATATATCTTGAAACGCTGCGCGCGACTCCTCTCGAGGCGCAGTAGCGGCCAGAAACTGAACAAATTGGCTGACAAGAGCCGATGGCGCCGTTAGCGCAAACCCTCGTCCAAGACCCACAACACCGACTCGAATTGGATCAGTAACCTTCGAAGTCAATCTCGATATCACCTTTTCCGCGGGACACGCATACCATGATCGCCGACTCATATTCGTCTGACTCAAGAACAAAATCGCGATGCTCTACCGCCCCAGACAACAGCTTCATTTTACAGGAGCCACAGGTACCACTCTCACACGAGCTCGGCACCCTCAAACCGTTGCTCCGTAACGTCTCTAGTATCGTTGCGCTCTCATCGACCTCATATGATTCTCCGGTTGATTTTACAGAAACGGTAAATGGCGTATTTATGTAGTCACGACCGCTCTGCGGGTTAAAGTCTTCAAAGTGAATTTGTTGTTCTGGCCAGTGACCACTCAACGCTTTGATTTCATCCATCAACGGTCGCGGCCCACAGCAATACACGTGGTTCGCATTCGGAATCATAAACTCATCCCAAAAGTCATAAACTTTTTCGGGGTCACCGTCATCAAAATGAATAACAACACTATCATCAAACAAATTCTTCAGATCTTGCCAATAAGCAGCATGTTCCTCTGAGCGCGCGCAATAAATCAGACGAAATGATTTTCCACTAGATTGACAGGATTTCGCCATACCGATTAATGGTGTGATACCGATACCGCCACCGATAAATAAAAACCCAGAAGCATCCAACAAAGGAAAGCTATTATCGGGCTGTTGCACCAGAATCGCATCCCCTACATTCAGCTGTTCGTGTATCGATTGAGAACCACCACGGGATTGGGGCTCCAACTTTACCGCGATCTGATAGAACGTCGGCTCGTTACCATCGTTAACCAAGGAATACTGACGATTGGCTCCGCATGGTGTCGCTATCGCTATATGTGAACCGGGCTGGAAAGGGGGTAGTTCTGATCCATCCCCTGCAACGAATTGGAACTCGAGGATGTCCTTCGCCACTTGTTTCTTTTGACTGACCAGTAAGTTAAGTTCGTTGAGCTCGTTCATTGATTTCGATATCTAACTAAATATAATTAGAAATCTAAACGTTTGCCTGATTCGTGTAAACACGCGACAGAAAATTAGTATATACGAGGGACTAACATGCTGACCCCGGAAGAGAATGAGCTTTTAACAAAAGTTACCGATGGTGCTCCCATGGAGCGAATCATGCGCAGCCACTGGATTCCGATCTGCTTAAACGAAGAACTCCCGGAGAACGATGGCACACCCCTTCTTGTCGAGGTGTTCGGTTGCCGGTATGTGGCTTTCCGTGACACCAATGGGTTGGTCGGGTTACTTGATGAGTTATGTCCTCACCGCCACGCATCCCTGCTCTATGGTCGAAACGAGAACTGTGGGCTGACCTGTCTCTACCATGGTTGGAAATTTGATGTTGATGGTAAATGCATCAGCATGCCCTCTGAGCCGGAGAATAGTGATCTGATCACAAAGGTTAAGCAAAACGCCTACCAGACAAGAGAATGGGGTTCGTTCGTATGGGCATGGCTCGGAGACGAGACTGAGATAACTGAATTTCAACCACCAGCTTTCGCGCCAACAAAAGACACAAGAGTGTCAGTAACGAAAATCCGTATCCCAGCTAACTGGGCACAAATTATGGAAGGCCAAATCGACTCATCCCATTCCTCGAGTCTCCACTCCTCTGACATGGTGCCCGCGAGGGTTGAAGGCGCGGCGGCGGATGACAAAGCATGGTATCGGCCCTCCACAGACCGATCGCCAAGGATGCAGGTAGAACGGACTGATTACGGATTTCATTACGCAGCCATTAGGCATCCAATCAAGCAGCCGGCCTCGAATGAATATTTCCGAGTCACTGAATACATTGCCCCGTTCACGTGTCTGATTCCGCCGAATTCTAGCTACAACGTCACGACGGTAGTTGTTCCCATCGATGACGAAAATTCGATGTTCAATTTCATAGCGTGGGGCGGTGAAACTTGTCCCGACACCGACCAGTGGAGAAAATTTAATTACTCGGTGCCTGGGGAGGATCTTGACGAGCGGTGGGTATCAAAAAGACAACCACACAATAAATTTCTACAAGACCGGGAACGGATGAAACAGGGTAACTTCACGGGGGTCCCAGGGATCCCCAACCAGGATATTATAATGTGGGTTTCGATGGGCGCAATCGTCGACCGAACCACGGACCGATTAGGTGCGTCTGATATGGCGGTCGTCGAGTTTCGAAAATTAATGGTCGATGCGGCCAAGACAATGCAAACATCAAGTCAAGCTATCGGATCGAGTTCTGATCTCAAACATATTGAAATCAAGTCCTATGAGGGAGTTCACTCAAAAGAGACCGACTGGAAAACCCTGTGCAGAAACTAAGAAGCCCGGGAAAGAGCCGGGCTTCTCGTGGTGATCCTTTGCAGATCTACATTAGGCCAGCTTCTTTGTATGCCTTCACCGCTCCTGGATGGAACGGTATCGCATTTTGCTTGACCATCATCTCTTTGTTAAGAGATCGCATCGCCTTGTGGACTCCCTGAATTTCGCCCAAATTGGTCACAAGCGCCTTCGTTATTTTGTATACCTCGTTGTCAGAGCTATCGGCATTAATCACCAACATCGCGGTCAGGGCAAGGGTCGGGTGGTCTGCTGACAAAATGTCATATGCCTTCCCAGGTATCACCATCTGGCCAGTACCCATAGCAGAGCTCACTTTACCCCTCACCGCCTGTGAGACCGGCATCATGACCATAGGCATCGAGTTCAGAACCTCTCGAATCGAAGAATGGCCTACGAAGATATTATTCATGACCATATCTGCCTGCCGATTTTTCATCAGCTCAACCGAACCCTTTGATCCTGAGTACTGGATGCTACCGCCCCAAGACTCGATATCCTTCAATGAAATTCCATACGCAGCTAAGACCTCAACAGCCTGATTGTGCGCAATATTTCCTCTCTTGTTTATGATTAACCTGACAGGCGCTTCCTTTGCCTTCAAATCCTCGTAAGAGGCAATTCCATACTTGTCCGCGAAACTCTTGGTCACCATCGGCTGAAACGCAGCGAAGTTGTACATGACGGCTAGGGCCCGAAGATTAGAGATCGGCGCTTTATACGGAGCACCGCCCTGAGCTGCGATTTTCGCCTCAGCGTCGTGCATCAGACCAAAATCTACTTTTTTTGATGCTATTTGCGCGGCATTTGCGAATCCGCCACCAGACGTTTGGTATGTAACTGTCGCATCAGGATGGCTGGCCCGCATGGCCTTATCTACCCCGGCACCTAGAAGCGACCACAGCCCACCAGGGCTAGCCCCTGCCATTATATAATTATCTTTAGCAACCGCACTCATCGACCCAAGGCCAATACAGACCCCTACAACTGCGGCTTTAACAGTATTTTTCATGGTAAGCATAATCGCTCCTTATTATTATCGTGTAGCTCTTCTACACTTCCTTAACATTAGTTCTGCCGTTAAACCAGAACCAAAACAAAATTCCAATACCAGCGATAGTTCCAAGAGTTTGGTACCCAAGGTGAGGCGCTAGTAACGGTATAACGGTGGTGAATGCGATCAGCCGTTGATGCACTCCTAGGGGACTCATAAAGCAGCCAGCCGACGCTACTGAAATCAGTGCAAACGCCAGCACGGCTCTGACTGTTGCCCAAATAATGTCTAACACCGAACCTTCACCGAGTAGCGCCGGGTCAAGCACAAAGAAAAATGGGAGCAGAAATGCGCCTACCGCAAACTGAACACCCTTAAACGAGATCTTCATAGGATTGTCATTGGCAATCGAAGCGGCGGCAAAAGCAGCTACCGCCACGGGTGGTGTAATCGCTGACAGCACTGCGTAATACAATAAAAACAGGTGTGCGGCCATTTCTGGAATACCTAGCTTAATCAATAATGGCCCGATCAGGACCGCGGCCAGAATATAGGAGCTGACGGTTGGCATACCCATACCCAGAATAATCGTCATAATGGCCGCGACGATGAGGGTTAACCAAACTAGATCACCAGTCATCAGAAAAACCAGAGCTGACAGTTTCGCCGCGAGCCCTGTCATGGTTATACCACCGATCACAAACCCAGCCGCTGTGCACGCACCTACCACAGGAGCCAACCGCTTAGCGGTCTCGGCGAGACTTTCTAAGACGCGCTTGGGAGACAGTCTGGTCTGCTTTCTGATGAATGAGATGCCAATAACGGCTATGGCACCAAATAATGCAACAAACGTCGGGCTGTACCCTTCAAATAAAGCCCAAACAATTGCCGCTAGAGGAACCAAAAATAATCCCCCATTTTTCATTGTTTCGGAGAGTGGTGGGACAGCACTCTTGTCTAACCCCTTCAGACCCAAACGGACAGAGGTATAGTGGACCTGCGAGTAGACCGAAAAGTAGTACAGCATCGCAGGAATCGTTGATGCCACAACGATCTCTAGATACGGGATGCCGGTATACTCTGCCATTATGAATGCTGCCGAACCCATCACTGGCGGTAAAATGCTACCCCCGGTCGAGGCAGCCACCTCCACAGCCCCGGCGACAGTTGCCGGATAGCCAATTTTTTTCATCATCGGGATCGTGATTGAGCCCGTGGTTACCACGTCCGAAGTTGGGCTGCCAGAGATCGTCCCATACAATCCGGAAGACACCACAGCTATTTTCGCGGGACCCCCGACACGAGCCCCAGCAACAGAGGCAGCCAAATTATTAAAGAACTCGCCGCCCCCAGCGTTGGCCAAAAATGTACCGAAAAGGACAAACAAAAGAACGTAGGTGGCTGCCACCCTTAACGGTGTGCCAAATAACCCATCGGTCGTGAAAATCATGATGTCTAGGAAATGTTCGTAACTGATATAGCCATGACCGAAAGGTGCTGGCAATACATGTCCGTATAAGTTGTATGCCATAAAGCCGATCACTATACCTGTCAATAATAGTCCGACAGTTCTCCGACAAACCTCCAGACATAACACGATCAATATTGTGGCAAACCCGGTATCAACCGTTGACAGTGGATCCAAAAGGGTGATCCGTGTCGCAATCGCCTCGGAGTTAACAGCGAAATAAAAACCGCAAGCGATGCTCGCGATAACAAAAATCCAGTCGTACCCTGGAACAGCGGACTCCCAATTAGGCGGAGGTTCAGAGCTCGCAGCGATCGTGGCAAATACCAAGACCAACATAAACGACAAAAAGAGTGTCACAAGTACCAACGCATCTAGACGAGAAAACACTGCAGCGTAGGTAGACCATAGAATAAAGCCTGCGCCGTAAATGGTCAGCAGGTATCCAATCTTGCCCTCAGGTCTACGCGTATACCCAGAGCTAAAAAAACCACCAAAACTCATCTGTTAGACCTTAAATGACTCGAATGTGTTTTCAAAAAAAAGATCCTCCGGGGACATTAAACTGTCTGCGATACCCTGTTCAAAACAATACCTCGTAAAAGTCTCGAGGGTCGCGCGATTTTCCTCGATGCCGTAGGCCCAGATATCATGATCACCATACAAACTTCGTGAGTCGCTCAATGCTGAAAAAATCCATGGCATGGGAATGGCGGAGGCCGTTGCATCTGAGAGGCGTGTCACACAGCGTTCTCTCGCCTGGTCGAGCCCTTTGTAAATTGTTTGAGCGGCCCACGGGTTTTCATTCAATACATCATCACGGATAACAATCGTGTGCATGATCGGGAAACATTGGGTTTTCTCAAAATAATCGCGCTCTACGTCACGCGGATCATCAAACATTCTTGCGATCCGAGGATCCTGGTCTTTGAAGGACTGAATGGGATGAGCCGTGATCACTGCATCCACTGCGCCCGAGAGAAGCAGATCGTTGAGATTATGGTCTTTGTCTGGCTGGAGATTGACCCATTTCGGCAGATTAAACTTCACCTTTTCAGACCTACCGGGCTGATGGACACCCGACTGTATCCATTTTATTGAGCTTAAATCGACGTCAAACTGGTCTGCAAGTGCGCCTCTCACATAGACCCCCGCAGTTTGGCCCCACTCTGGTATTCCGATCCGGCAACCTTCAAGATCTTTCGGCTGTTTGATTGCAGAATCTGTTCGGACATAGATTGCTGAATGGCGAAAAACCCTCGACGGAAATACCGGGATGGCCACACCACGGGCCTGATTTTTGGATCTGAGGCTGACATATTTGGCGAAAGAATGCTCAGAGATTTCAAACTCTCCGAACTTGATAAATCTAAAAAAAATCTCTTCAACCGGGAGCTTGAGTTGCGTTAGCTCTATCCCCTCAGTGATTACCTCTGGCTCAAAAATATCTCGAACGTGGTCATAGTCATGGCAGGCAAACGTCAGTTTCAGCATAAATGCCCCGTAAGCTTGATTAGTTTTTATTATTAAAATAGTCCACTTGCAGAACGCTACTACTTAGGTATCTAATCGTCAACGAAGCTGGGAAATGTGGGTGATCAAATTGATGTGGGATGCAAACTAATGGACGCACTGGTGTCGCTGTCTTTTGAAGCGCTTCTCGCGATCACTCTCATCGTGTTTCTCGGTGGTTTGATCAAGGGATTCCTTGGGTTCGGGATGCCTCTTTTTGCCACACCCCTAATGGCGTTGTTCATGCCACTACTCAGTGTGATCCCAATGATGGCTGTCCCGGTTCTGGCGTCTAATATTTACCAAGCTAAATTTTCTCGAAAGAGCTTCGAGTATATCAAAAGATTTTGGCCGTTAGGAATTGGGCAAATCATCGGGGTAAGCATTGGCGTGCAGGTTTTGGTCAGCGCGGATTCAGACGTACTCAAAATTTGTCTCGGCCTCATCGTTCTGATCAATATCATATTGCGGACGACGAGATGGAAATTGAGGATCCGACCAAAACAGGAATCAATCAGTGGACCGATTGGTGGCGTTGCGGCCGGTGTTGTTGGGGGCACCACCTCCTTCGTTGGGCCGCTGTTGGTTCTTTACTTATCGTCACTTGAAAATCTGAACAAGGACGATTTCGTGAAAGCCATCGCATTATTGTATCTCGGAGGTTTCCTTCCCATGTACGGCGGCTTGGCTATACTCGGATCATTCAGCTGGACTCAATTGATCGGCTCATTCGCGATCTGCTTGCCTATGCTGATTGGAATTTGGCTTGGTGAAAGAACGAGATCGAGAGTTTCGGAAATATTGTTTGAAAGAGCTGTGATGATTACGTTAGGCCTCATTGCAGTATCCCTCATCTATCGTTCATCAGTCAGCATACTAGGATGGTAAATACAAAAATGTCAGACAAGACGCAAGGCGAAACAAATAACCTATCGAATTTCCCTACTGACCAGTCAATTGCATACCTAGCCCGTGAAATAACGCGGATCTATACACGAGACCTACAAAATGCGATCGCAGTGCACGGCATCCTAATCGGTCAATATCATTTCTTGAGGGTCCTCTGGGAAAAGGATCAAATTACGCAGCGTGAGCTTGCGAATGCGGTTGGCATGAAAGAATCGACAACCTTTACCGCGCTTGCCGGTATGGAAAAACAGGGACTGCTCACCCGGAAAAGGGACTCAGATGATCGACGGAAGATGACCATCAAACTGACCGACAAAGGTCGAGCGCTCAGATCAACGCTGATCCCCGTTGCAAAAGCCGTAAACGATCGACCATTGAAAGACCTCAACACAAACGAAATTTTTCATCTGAAGACGGCGCTAGAGAAACTGAGAGATAATCTGGCAGGCGAGGTCTAATGAGCGCTTCACCAGCCCCAATCATAGTCGTTACTGGAGCAACAAACGGAATAGGTAAAGCCACGAACGAGCTCCTTAAGGAAAACGGTGTATCAACCATTCCCTGCGACCGAGAGCCCTGCGCAGATACTGACTATGTGTTCCTCGATTTGATGAGCCCAACCTCGATCACTGAGTGCGTGAACACAATCCCAGACAATATCGAGGGGCTTATCAACTGCGCCGGTGTGGCCCCTGTCAGTCATGCCAATAATGCTGTCCTAGAAGTCAACTGGTTCGGAACGAGGTCATTTACCGAAAAAATATTGACGAAAATCAAACCTAGTGGCTCAGTCACAACTGTCGCATCCCGGGCTGGTGCAAACTGGGAAGACAACATCAGGAATCTGAACCAATTCATGGACAGCACTTACGACGAAGTGGCTAGCACCTTTGACATTGAAAATCTTACACCCGCGCGGGCATATGAATTGTCGAAAGAACTTCTAATTTTTTGGTCAATGATTAATGCAGCATCTCACGCATCGATACGATTCAATACGGTTAGTCCGTCCTCGGTAGAGACCAGACTGACCCCCAGTTTTAGGGAGGCGTTCAAGGAGCGAAGAGTAAATAACCATAATCTCCGCACACGAGCCACAACAGCAAGTGAAATCGCTAAAGCAATATGGTTTCTGGCGGACCCATCAAATGTGTCGATCAACGGCATTGATTTGAGGGTGGACCAGGGAATTACTGCGAAACGACAGGTAGAAAAATTCAACAAAACTAAATAAGGAACCTAAGATGAGTGAACTCAACCTCACTATCGCGACTGGAAACTATGACCGTACACGGCCAATTTCTGATGGACGGGTCAATATCGAGGGTGTTGATCCAAATCATTTATTCTTCTCTCCAGAAGAAATGTTTTACCGTGCATTTAGATTTCAGTCGTTCGATGTGTGTGAGCTATCTTTATCCTCATACTGTGTTGGCGCCTGTGATCCTGATTTTCCTTACATTGCGATACCAGTCTTTTTGTCACGCTCGTTCAGACATGCTGCGATTTTCACCCGTAACGACGCCAACATCGTTAAACCAAGCGACCTTATAGGCAAGACGTTAGGTGTCACAGAATATCAACTTACAGCTAACGTTTGGGTCAGAGGAATTCTCGAGGATTACTATGCTGTTCCACAGATTGACATTCATTGGATCCGAGGAGGTCTGTTCGATCCAAAAAGGCCAGAAAAAATTAAGGTTAGATTACCTGACGGTCTGGACTATCGCGAGGCTCCAGAAGGATCCACACTGAACGACCTGATGGAAGCTGGTGAGATTGAGGGACTCATAGGGCCCAGACCACCAAAAAATTTCTACCAAAACCCAAATTATGGGCGTTTATTCCCAGACACTTACGGGGCAGTCGCTGAGTACTATCAGAACACGCAAATATTTCCGATTATGCACGTGGTCGGGATAAAGAAAGAGCTAGTGGATAAATACGCTTGGCTACCTGCCTCGCTTTACAAGGCATTCGAAGAGGCTAGAAAGATTGCACTGGAAGCGATTCTAGATACCTCTGCCAGCAAAATGACAATGCCTCTGATCGATGAGCAGATTGACTTTGTCCACAAAGAGCTTGGTCCGGAATTGTGGACTTATGGTTTTCATAATAACCGTCATGTCATTGATAAATTTTTGGAATATCACCACACGCAGTGTCTATCAAGCCGTCTCTTAGATGCCGAAGAACTGTTTCATCCCTCAGCGATGGAGTCCTATTCACTGTGAATAATTTGTTTCTTTTTTACTCATACTTTAGTTGAATTTTGGTGCTTCGCAACATATTATTAGGATTCGAAGTTACACACCATCTCGAGGGTCAACTACTAATGACAGCCACTACCGCGGATTACGCGTCGGACGAGCGCAAAAGAATGTTTAGCAACATCGCCGATTCCATACGCCTTGCACTTAAGCTCAAGGATCAATTCGAAAGAATTGATGATCCACAAAAACGCCACGAGGCGGTTTGTAAAATAATATCAAGTCAGTAATCGGTGACTTCGTTGGCGCATTCAACGCGCCAACGACATTCCTCAAATATTAGTCTTCCGGTGGGACCCAACAGTCCTCGAAACCTTCAGCTGGTTCAAGCTGGTCAAACCAATCGAAACCCATCAGCCTGGGCATACGGCTGTTCATCACCACGATGCGAGCATCTGTCTCAGAGGTGTTGAAGCG
>MDTB01152570.1_pt1 | contig 17786 bp, 14 predicted proteins | sample 811161 | NCBI WGS metagenome assembly MDTB01 (sample SAMN05326650, study PRJNA326480) | marine metagenome | isolation source: seawater | place: Mediterranean Sea | collected 2009
CGTTTACTGATTTTCTCCACTGAGTGCTAACATTAGCTTGCTCCATAAAGAAAAACGCTGTAGCTGCTAACATACCCATTGAAATTAACCAGAATGAAATACCAACGAAATCATCCGTAGCCAAAAAGGCTGTAGCTGCATTAGCCGCCGTAGTTACTCCTACTAGAGCAAATAAAGCTAAAGCTAACGTTTTTAGTTTTTTCATAAAAAACTCCCTCATTAGTTAGTTTTTATAGTTTATATAAACTATAGCAGTAATTTACTTACTGCTAAGTTAAGGGGTTAATTACCAAATTAAGATGGTTAATTGAAGAGTTATTTAGCGTTAATAAGTATTGATTTTACTATCTTTTTGAAATTTAATACAACCTATATATCAAAAAAACTAACATATTCGATTCAAGCTTATGAGTTCAGATTTCAGTAAAATATATGAAAAATCCTTATCAAATCCTGAAGAATTTTGGCAAGAGATATCGAATGATATATTTTGGTTTAAAAAGCCAAATAATATTTTAAATAAAAATAAGCCGCCATTCTATAAATGGTTCGATGATGGAATAACAAATACCTGTTATAATGCATTAGATCTACATGTTGACCACGGTAGAGGTGATAAAATAGCTTTAATCTACGATAGTCCAATTACGGGTAACAAAAAAAAATTCACTTACTTAGAATTAAAATCCAAGGTAGCAAAATTTGCAGGCGCATTGAGTAATCAAGGAGTTAAAAAGGGAGATAGAGTAATAATATACATGCCCATGATACCTGAGGCGGTTATTGCTATGTTGGCATGTGGAAGAATAGGTGCAATTCATTCTGTTGTATTCGGCGGGTTTGCCTCTAATGAGCTTGCAAGCAGAATTGATGACAGCAAAGCTAAATTAATGGTTACCGCATCCTGTGGTTTTGAGCCAGGTCGCACAGTAGAATATAAACCTTTAGTGGATCAAGCATTGAAGCTTGCAAATCATAAATTAGAAAAAATAATTCTGTTTCAAAGATCTGGCCATGAGGTAAAATTAAACCAGCCAGTTGAAATAAGTTGGGATGAAGCTTTGTCTAATTCCAGCGAAGTAGATTGTGTTGAAATGAATTCAAATGATTTTGCTTATATTTTATATACCTCAGGTACCACTGGTATCCCAAAAGGGATTGTAAGAGATATTGGGGGTCATATTGTTGCGTTAAAGTGGACGATGAAAAATATCTATAACATTGACTCTGATGATGTTTGGTGGTCCGCTAGTGACATTGGCTGGATAGTTGGACACTCTTACATCGTGTATGCCCCATTATTTAAAGGATGTACAACAGTATTGTTCGAAGGTAAACCAGTTGGCACTCCTGATGCAGGAGTTTTTTGGAAAATCATTTCAGACTATAAAATAAAATCATTATTCACAGCACCAACCGCCTTTAGAGCGATTAAAAAAGAAGACCCAGAAGGTAAATTTTTTACTAAATATGATTTAAGTAAATTTGAATCTTTATTTCTTGCTGGTGAAAGAGCAGATCCTGATACAATCAAATGGGCAGAGTCACTTTTGAAAGTGCCTGTAATTGATCATTGGTGGCAGACAGAAACAAGCTGGGCAATCAGTTCTAATTGTACAGGTATTGAAATGATGAAAACAAAGTATGGCTCAGCATGTAAAGCTGTGCCTGGTTATGATGTTAAAGTTATTAAACCTGATCAATCTTTAGCAAAACCAAATGAAATGGGTGATATAGTTGTTAAACTTCCACTTCCACCAGGGACTTTTCCAACTTTATGGAATGCAAATAATAGATATGAAGAAAACTATATGTCTAATTATAAAGGTTATTACCAAACATATGATGCAGGACACATTGATGAAGAAGGTTATATTTGGATTATGTCGAGAACAGATGATATAATAAACGTGGCTGGACATAGATTATCAACAGGGGCAATAGAAGAAGTTTTATCTGAACATAAATCAGTTGCAGAGTGTGCCGTAATAGGAGTGGCAGATAAACTTAAAGGTCAATTACCTATAGGATTGCTTACTTTAAAGACAGGTGTAGATAAAAAAAATGATGAAATTACAAAAGAATGTGTGCAAATGGTTAGAGACAAAATAGGACCTGTTGCGGCTTTTAAAGTTGCGATTGTTGTTAAAAGGTTGCCTAAGACAAGATCAGGAAAAATTTTAAGAGGAACCGTAAGAAAAATTGCAGATAAAGAGGAGTATAAAATGCCAGCCACTATTGATGATCCTGCTATTCTAACTGAAATTAAGGAAGATTTAATTAAAAACAAAATTCTAAAGTAGTGACTAAAGCATCAATATTAATAGCAAATTATAACAGTGCTAATTACATTGATGAATGCATAAACTCCTTAAATTCACAAACCTATGATAACCTCGAAATTATTTTTTTTGATGACAATTCGTCAGATAATTCATTAGAAAAAATTAAAAAATATAAAAAAGTAAAAGTGATTGAGAATAAAAAAAGAACATTATTTGGATCACTAAATCAAATAAATGCTTATATAAATGCTTTCCAAAAAAGTTCTGGAGATATAATAATATTTTTAGATAGCGATGACTACTTTAAAAATGACAAGATAGAGAGAGTTGTTAATTATTTTTCTAGCAATATAGATAAAGAAATTTTATTCGATTTTCCTACAATGGTAGAGGATGAAAAATATTTTGTTAAAAAAAAAAGTAACAAGATTTTAAAAACTTATTGGCCCTACATTCATCCACAAAGCTGCATATCTATTAGACGAAGAATAGCTGATAAAATGTTTAATTCAATAAAATATCAGAAATTTACCGATATTTGGATGGATTTTAGAATATGTTTGTTTTCAAAATATATTTTAAAAGAATTTAACACTTTAGATGAAAACTTAACATATTATAGACAAACGGATTCAAATGTATCCTCAGGTTTTAAAAAATATTCAGGTAAATGGTGGATAAGAAGGAAAGAAGCACATTCGTATCTTTTTAATTTTGCAAAAGATAACAATTTTAAAATTAATAAAAATTTAGATTTTATAATAACAACTTTATTCAATTATTTAATTAAAAAATGAGAAAAATTTTAATAATTGGTAAAAGAGGATTTTTAGGAAATAGTCTTTATAAATATTTAAAGACAAAATTTAAGTGTAAATTAATTAATTTTAAAGATTTTTCAAAAATTAAAAATAAAATTAATGAATACAATTATATAATTAATTGTTCAATAAATCGAAGATATATAAATAGGAAATATAATCAAAAATATGATAATGATTTAAAAATTTCAAAAATCATTAAAGGTAAAAAAATTAAATTAATGTTTTTAAGCTCAAGAAAAGTTTACAAATCTAAGCCAAACATCAAAGAAAATGATCGAGTTTTACCTAAATCAAATTATTCAAAAAATAAATTAATTTCAGAAAAGAAATTAACAAACTTGTTAGGTAAAAATTTAATTATATTAAGAATATCAAATATTATCGGAGATAGATCTAAAAGAAAAAAATTACATTACACATTTGTAGATAGTTTTTTCGATAATGCAAATAAAGGCTTAATATATAATAATAGAAATCAGTTTAAAGATTTCATTTCTTTAGACAAGTTTTGCATAATAGTAGCTCAAATTATAAAAAAGGAGATAAGTGGAATTTATAATGTATCAATTGGTAGAAAAATAAAAACTAATTCTATTGTAAATTGGCTAAATTTTTATAATCCAAGAAAATGTATCACTTTAAATGTTAAAAATAATCAGCATAGCTTCTATTTGAATAATTCTAAATTAATGAAAAAAATATTTATTAAAAATTCTATAACTGATTTAAAAAAATATTGTTTAAAACTAAGTAAAAAAAATTTTATTAATTTAATCAAAAACTAAAGGCTTTCCATCAGGATTACCTATAATTTTTCCGTCTTTCATTTTTATTTGACCATTTATGATTGTAAAAACTGGAGTTCCTTTAAATTCAAATTCATTAAAAGGTGACCAGCCACACTTACTCTCAATATTTTCATTTTTAATAATTATCTTTTTGTGCATATCTACAATTGTAAAGTCAGCATCAAATCCTTGCTTAATAAATCCTTTATTTTTTATTCCAAAAATTTTAACTGGATTTTCACAGACAAGGTTCATCAATTGTTTAAGAGATAATTTGCCGTCATTTATGTGATTTAACATAACTGGCATAAGAGTTTGAACACCTGGCATTCCTGATGGCGAATTTGGATACTCTTTATCTTTATTTACTTTTAAATGCGGAGCGTGGTCAGAGCCAATGGTATCATTAAGATTATTTTTAACTGCATACCACAATCTATCATAGTGGGATTTGTCTCTTAGAGGGGGATTCATCTGGGCATAGGTACCCAGTTTATCATAACAATCAGGAGCGTAAATTGTTAAGTGTTGTGGTGTGATCTCAAAAGTAATATTGCCTTTATGTTGTGATAAAAAATCTATTTCTTGTTTAGTTGTGATATGAAGAACATGAGCTTTTTTTTTATAACGTTCAGCAATTCTTACTATTCTTCTTGTTGAAGAGATAGCACATTCCTCACTTCTCCAAATTGGATGTGTATGCACATCTCCGTTTTTAATTAATTTTTTATTCTTGTTTAAAATTTCCTCATCTTCGGAGTGTACGGCTACAACTTTGGAGGCATTTTTAAATACTATATCGATATCTTCTTCGTCCGCCACCAAAAGGTTACCTGTTGAAGATCCTGCAAAAAGTTTAATTCCACAACAACCCTCCAAATTTTTTAAATCAGCTAATTCATCTGCATTTTCTGCTGTTGCTCCAAAGTAAAATGCATAGTTGCAATACATTCTTTTTTTAGCCAAATCTAACTTTCTTTGAAATTCTTTTTTAGTTGATGTTGGAGGTTTAGTATTGGGCATTTCAAATACAGCTGTAATTCCTCCTACAATTGCTGCTTTACTTCCTGAGTTAAGATCTTCTGTATCTGTTGAACCTGGTTCTCTAAAATGGGTCTGCGTATCTATGCAACCTGGTAAAACTATAAGTCCTTCAGCATCAATAATATCATTTGCTTCCATAGAACTTTGACCGATATGATGTATTTTCCCATCTTTCACACCAATGTTCATATTTCTTAATTCGCTATCAATATAACACTGTCCATTTTTTATAATAAGATCTAACATTTTTGAAAAAAATTATTATATTATAAATTAATTAAAATCAAATATGAAAATAAATAATATATATATTTTAGAAGACAGAGGAATTTTATTTGTAAGTGGAATGGATAGTTTTGAATTTTTACAAAATTTAATAACAAATGACCTTAAAAAAATAACAGATGAAAATAGTTGTTTTGCCTCACTTTTAACACCTCAAGGAAAATATCTTTTTGATTTTATAATCGTAAAACACAAGAACGGTTTTTTTATTGACTGTGAAAAGAAAATTTTAGATGGTTTATTTAATAAACTTGAATTATACAAATTAAGATCAAAAGTTGAGATATTAAATCTAAGTAACGAATTTGTAGTTGCGGCTATAAATAAAGAAAAATTTCTTTCTTTTGAAAATGCCAAAGACACCGAAGGTTGTACAATTAAATATAGATCCGACCCTATTTTTCTTGATCCAAGAAATTCTAACCTAGGGGGTAGAATTATAATTAATTTAGAAAAGCTTTATTTATCAATAAAAAAACTAAATCTTATATCATCAGATATTAAAGAGTATTACGATCATAGTTTTAATATTGGAATACCGCAGATCGGTACTTGGAAATTACAGAACAAGGTTTTCGGTATAGAGTGCAACTTCGAAAGATTAAACGGTATTGATTTTAAAAAAGGCTGTTATGTAGGGCAAGAAAATACAGCCAGAATAAAGCTTAGAGATAAGCAATCAAAAAAGTTATTTCCATTAAAAATTTTAGAAGGTAATATAAAGATCGACGATGAGATTATACAAAATAATAAATCATTTGGAAAAGTGTTAATAGACAAAGCTTATCCATTTGGAATAATTAAATTTAAGGAAGAAGATATTAAACTTGATAAAATATTTAATTGTGGTGAGGGCAAAATAAGTATTATGAAGCCCAAATGGATAGATTGATGTTATTTGGTGCGACCAGAGAGATTTGAACTCTCATGAGCTATGCTCACACGGCCCTCAACCGTGCCTGTCTACCAATTTCAGCATGGTCGCAATTATGCGGCAGAATAAGGGAATGACAATCATGTTTCAAGTTGATAGATTTAATTGATGGAATTTACAACTGAAATAAAAAAAGCTACTGATCCGATTTATCAAAAAATTTCTAAAGCTATGCCTGAAATTGAGTGGTCAATTCATGCACCTTATATATATAAAATTAATAAACTTAAAAAAGAAAAGAATGCCATCATACTTGCTCATAACTATCAAACTCCAGAAATATATCATGGTATTTCTGATTTCTCTGCAGATTCCCTTGCCCTAGCAATTGAAGCTGCAAAAACAAAAGCTGATATTATTGTAATGTGTGGAGTACATTTTATGGCAGAAACTGCTAAATTAATGAGCCCATTAAAAAAAGTTTTGTTGCCTGATATGAGGGCTGGTTGTTCACTTTCTTCTTCCATAACAGGTGAGGATGTAAGGAACTTAAAAAAAAAATATCCAGGTGTACCGGTTGTATCATACGTCAATACATCAGCAGATGTAAAAGCTGAAACTGATGTTTGTTGTACATCAGCAAATGCAGTGAAAATAGTAAATTCATTGAAAGAGAAAAAAGTAATTTTCTTACCTGATGACTATCTAGCAAAATATGTGGCCTCTCAAACTGATGTTGAAATTATTTCCTGGAAAGGAACTTGTGAAGTACACGAACAATTTAATGATGAAGAAATTAATGATATAAGAAAAAATAACCCTGGTATCAAAATTATTGCCCACCCTGAATGTCCTCCTGACGTAATTAAAGCAAGTGATTTTGCTGGTTCAACAAGTGGAATGATAAAATACGTAAAAGACAATCAACCTAAAAAAGTTATGATGGTTACTGAATGCTCAATGAGTGACAATGTTCAAATAGATAACCCTAATGTAGAATTTATAAGACCTTGTAATTTATGTCCGCATATGAAGAGAATTACACTTCCTAAAATTTTAGATTGTCTGGAAAAAGAAACTAATGAAATAATAATGAGTGAAGAAACAATTGAAAAAGCAAAGAAGTCTGTTGAAAGAATGGCTCAAATAGGCAGATAGTATCTGTGACTCAGGTTAAATTATTAAAAAAATATATAATTAAAATTTGTAAAGATGCTTTAGAGGAGGATCTTTTTCCCAAAGGAGACATTACTACTAAACTTTTGAATAATAATAATAATATAAAAGCAAAAATAATATCAAATTCGATTGGTGTAATTGGTGGTTTAGATTTGGCCAAACAAACTTTTAAATTAATTGATAAAAAAATATTTTTTAAAATTAAAAAAAAAGAAGGGTCTAAAATTAAAAAAAAAGATATAATTGCAGTTATTGAGGGAAATTGTAAAAATATATTAAAAGGAGAGAGGGTTGCGTTAAATTTTCTTTCTCATGTCTCTGGAATAGCAACTAAAACGAGTAGTTTTGTTAAAAAAGTTGGAAAAAAAACTAAAATTTGTTGTACTCGAAAAACTATACCAGGCCTAAGAGCTCTTCAAAAATATTCCGTAAGTCTGGGTGGTGGTCATAATCATCGCTTCAACTTAAGTGATGAGTACTTAATAAAAGATAATCATATTGCTAATTCTAATTTAAGAACATTAATTAAAAATGCTAGAAAAAATAAAAAAAAAATTACAGTTGAGATAGATAATTTAAACCAGCTAAAAAGAATTATGGACTTAAAATTTGATGTGGTTTTATTTGATAATATGAACATCAAAAAATTAAAAAAAGGACTAAGACTAATTGGAAAAAAGTATCAATCAGAAGCATCAGGAAATGTGAATATTACAAATGTTAAAAAAATTTCTAAAACAGGGGTAAACAGAATATCAATCGGAGAATTAACTCATAGTATTTCAGCAATAGATTTAAAATTAGAAATATAAATATTAAACTTGAATTATTTTTTTAGCTGTGCTTGTGCTGCTGCTAATCTTGCGACAGGAACTCTGTACGGTGAACATGAAACATAATTTAATCCAGCATTTGCGCAAAATTGTATACTTTTAGGATCACCTCCATGCTCCCCACAGATACCAAGTTTTAATTTCTTGTTTTGTTTTCTACCTCTTTGTGTAGCAATTTGAATTAAATCACCAACTCCTTCATCAATAGAAATAAATGGGTCTATATCAAAAATTTTATTCTCTATATAATCATTTAAAAATTTTCCACTATCATCTCTACTTATTCCAAATGTTGTTTGTGTTAAGTCGTTTGTTCCAAAACTAAAAAAGTCCGCATGTTTGGCTATATCTTTTGCTTTAATTGCTGCTCTTGGTAGTTCAATCATTGTACCAACCAAATAATCAATTTTAGTTTTATTCTCTTCTTTTACTTTTTTCGCAATTCTGTTTACAAGATTTTTCATAATTTCTATTTCGGCTTCTGTAGAAACTAGAGGAATCATTATTTCAGGAGTGATTGATTTAATTTTTTTATTTTTACACTCTACAAGAGCCTCGAAAATAGCTCTACATTGCATTTCGTAAATTTCTGGAAATGATATAGCTAATCTGCAACCTCTATGACCTAGCATTGGATTATGTTCATGGAGTTCTGCTATACGTGACTCAATTTCTCCAATTGATAATCCTAATGCATTGGAAAGATCTTTTATCTCTTTTTCATTTTTTGGTAAAAACTCATGTAAAGGAGGATCTAAAAGTCTTACCGTTACTGGTAAACCGTTCATTATTTTAAATATTTCTATAAAATCTTTTTTTTGATGAGGTAACAGTTTCGATAAAGCTTTACTTCTATCATTAGTTGTTTTTGATAATATCATTTCTCTTACCGACATAATTCTTTCTTCATCAAAGAACATATGTTCTGTTCTGCAAAGTCCTATGCCTTCTGCTCCGAAATCTCTTGCAGTTTTAGTATCTTGGGGTGTTTCAGAATTAGTTCTTACTTTAAGTTTTCTAAAATTATCAGCCCAGAACATAAGTTTTGAAAAATCTCCTGATATTTCTGGTTTTACTGTAGGAACTTCTCCTGCTATAATTCTTCCAGTAGATCCGTCTATTGTAATAATTTCTCCTTCAGTCACTTTTATTTCTCTAATCTTAAATAATTTTTTTTCATAATCTATATTCATTTCACTTGATCCAGAAACACATGGTCTTCCCATACCTCTTGCAACTACTGCGGCATGACTGGTCATACCTCCCCTTGAAGTTAAAATTCCTTTTGCAGCATGCATTCCATGGATATCTTCTGGAGATGTTTCTACTCTTACTAAAATTGTATTTTGCATCATTCCATTTAATCTTTCGGCCTCTTCAGATGAGAAAACTACTTTACCACTAACAGCACCCGGAGAAGCTGGTAAGCCTTTTCCTATAACTTTAATATTACTTTTTTCATCTAATGTTGGATGTAGGAGTGAGTCTAAAGAATTTGGATCAATTCTTAAAATTGCATCTTTTTTTGAAATTAATTTTTCTTTGACCATATCTACTGCAATCTTTACAGCAGATTTGGCAGTTCTTTTTCCAGATCTTGTTTGCAACATCCAAAGCTTTTTATTTTCTACAGTAAATTCAACATCTTGCATATCTTTGTAATATTTCTCTAAATTAAATAATATTTTTTTTAGTTGTTGAAAAACTTTTGGCATTGTTTCTTCCATTGAAGGTTGCTTTGAACCAGAGTCAATTCTTGATTTTTTTGTTATGTGTTGAGGTGTTCTTGTTCCAGCTACAACATCTTCGCCCTGAGCGTTCATTAAATATTCTCCAAAAATTTCATTTTTTCCAGTTGATGGATCTCTTGTAAAAACCACTCCAGTAGCACAATCATCACCCATATTGCCAAAAACCATAGATTGAATATTGACTGCAGTTCCCCAATCAGCAGGTATTTGATTTATCTTTCTATAAACTTTTGCTCTATGGCTTTGCCATGATAGAAAAACTGCTGCTATAGATCCATTAAGCTGTTCATACACATTTTGGGGAAATTCTTTTTTAGTTTTTTGTTTTACAACATCTTTAAAATCACCAATTAATGCATCCCAATCTTTTTCATCTAGTTCTGTATCTAATAAAACTCCTTTTGTTAATTTATAGTTTTCGATCAATTCCTCAAAATTATAACTATCTACTCCCAAAACTACATTAGAATACATTTGTATAAATCTTCGATAACTATCTTTTGCAAATCTTTCATTTGCTGTCTGCTTCGCTAGAGCTAGGACAGTTTTGTCGTTTAATCCAAGATTTAATATTGTATCCATCATCCCGGGCATTGATACTCTTGCACCTGATCTCACTGAAACTAATAGTGGATTTTTTAAATCGCCAAATTTTTTGTTAGTATTTTTTTCAATTTTTGAAAGTTCTTTTTTTATCCCCTTCAAAATTTTTTGATTTAATTGCTTTTTATTTTTATAAAATAATTCACAAACTTTTGTAGATATTGTAAATCCTGGAGGCACAGGTAAACCCATTTTTCCCATTTGAGATAAGTTAGCACCTTTACCACCTAAAAAGTTTTTAGGATATTTAATTTTTTTCGAAAACTTAGAATTGAAATTTAAAATTAAGTCTTTCATTATGTGCTTTCAATTTTAGAAAAATTTATATACTTTTCGAAAGTTCTACAAAACATTTGAAGAAGTTCCAATCGATTTTTTCTTATAGTCTCATCATTATCATTGACAATAATGTTGTCAAAAAAAGCTGAAATTATAGGTTTTGCAGTTTTAAGATTATTTAAAGCATCGTCATAATTTTCATCATTTTCTATATTGGAAAAATATTTTTTTAATTCTTTAATTTTTTTAAATAAGTTTTTTTCAAAATCATTTTTGAAAATACCAGGATCTGCTACAGTTGATAAATCCAAATTTTTATCTTTCAATTCATTTTCTAAAATATTTAGTGCGCGTTTGTAACATGAAATAATATCATGGCCACTTTCTTTATCTATTATTTTATTTAGTGCAAATGATTTTCTATAGACTTTGCTTATACTATTTATTTCATTATTGTTTAAACTTGCATTAATAATGTCAGATCTAATACCCCTTTCTTTCATATAATATTTAAATCTATCTGAAAAAAATTCTAATAAATTATTTTGTACAATTGCATTATCAAATTTAAAATCTTGTTCTTGATATAGCAATAAAGAATAATTTATTAAATCCTTCAATCTAATACTTTTTTTATTTTCAAGTATTAGCCTGATTACTCCTAACGCAGCTCTTCTCAGAGCAAAAGGATCTTTTGAACTTGTTGGTTTTTGATTGATTCCAAAAAATCCTACTAAAGTATCTAATTTATCAGTAAGTGACAAACCAACGCTGTAAGATTTTTTTGGAACTTTACTTTCAATGGAATTAGGTAAATAATGTTCTTTTACTGCTAGCGATACATCCTTATCAAACCCTTGTTCTTCTGCAAAATACCCACCCATTATTCCTTGAAGCTCAGGAAACTCACCAACTATATCCGACAAAAGATCAGTTTTACAGATCGAGCATGATATTTCTATTTTATCTTTACTAATTAAAAGCTCATCAGAAATTGCGCCGCCAAGCTTTCTCATTCTTTGAATTTTATCAAAATAGGTTCCTAATCCTTTAAAGTAACTCATGTTCTTCAATTTAGTGACTTGCTTAAATAAGTTTTGGTTTTTATTTTTATTCCAAAAGAATTCAGCATCATTTAATCTTGCTTCGACCACTCTCTCGTTACCTACCTTAATAAAACCTTTTATATCTTTGTTATTTGCCACAACAAAAAATTGATTTGTAATATTTCCTTTTCTATCTAAAGTGTGAAAATATTTTTGGTGAAATTGCATAGTAATAACTAAAATTTCTTTTGGCATCTTCAGAAATCGTTTATCAAATTGACATAGTAAAATATTTGGTTTTTCAACTAAGTCAGTTACTTCGGAAAGAAGTTTTTGATCTATATCAATAAAAATATTGTTTTTTTTTGATAATTTTAATAATTCTGTCTCTATAAACTTTTTTCTTTGAATTTGATCAATGATTATATTTAGTTTTTTAAGAACGTGGTTGTAGGTTTTGTAGTTTTTTACTATCTTTTTTTTATCTTCAAATTCTTTATCTAAGATTGTATAATTTGTACTTTCTAAGTGATGATATTTAAAATCTAAAACTCTATTAGCGAATATAGCTAAAATCGATTTCAAAGGCCTCCCCCATTGCAAACTAAAATTAGACCACCTCATGGACTTTTTCCAATCAATTTTGTCTAAAATAATAGGTATTTCTTTTTCTAGAAGATCCAAAGTCCTTACTTTTCTCTTTTTTTTTAGAAGAAAATAAAATTCTCCTTTGTCAGTCTCTCTTTTATAAATTTCATTCTCTTCCATTTTGTTGGATCTTAAAAATCCTTCTAATGCTTCTTTAGGTGATTTAGTGCTAGGACCTTTTTTCTCTTCTTCGTTAAAAGAAATTTCTTTATCTAAACCATCAAATAAAATTATTAATCTGTTTGGAACAGAATATGTTTTACTACTTTTAAATTTTAATTTTTTATCTTCAAAAAATTTTTTAAAATTTTCTAATATAGAGATCCTTGCATTTTTTTGTAATTTCGATGGGATTTCTTCTGTAAAAATTTCTAAAAAAAATTCCGACATTGTTATATTTGACTTTTTAACCAAATTTCAGCAGCGCCTTTTGTTATATCTCTTATTCTAGCAATATATTTTGCTCTTTGAGCAACGCTTATAACGCCTCTTGCATCCAAAACATTAAAAATATGACTTGCTTTTAAACATTGATCATAAGCAGGTAAAGATACATTTTTTTCAGTCAGAATCTTAGCTTCTGTTTCTATCATGTCAAAAATTTTAAATAAATTTTCAGTATTAGCTAATTCAAAATTATATTTTGAAAATTCCTTTTCAGCTTGATGAAAAACATCTCTATATTTTATATTTTCACTATTCCAAATTAAATCGTAAACATTTTTTTTTTGTTGAGTGAACATGCATAATCTTTCTAAACCATATGTTAATTCTACTGAAACAGGTTTGCATTCAAAGCCAGCCATTTGTTGAAAATAAGTAAACTGCGTTATTTCCATTCCATCACACCAAACTTCCCAACCAAGTCCAGCAGCCCCTAGAGTAGGACTTTCCCAATCATCTTCTACGAATCTAATGTCATGTTCTTTATAATTTATACCAACTGTATTTAAACTATTTAAATAAAGTTTTTTAATATTTTTTGGAGAAGGTTTTATAATAACCTGAAATTGATAATAATGTTGTAATCTATTTGGATTATCTCCATATCTCCCATCTGTTGGTCTTCTTGAAGGCTGAACGTAAGCTGCTTTCCATGGATTTGGTCCCAGCGATCTTAAAGTAGTTGCTGGGTGAAACGTGCCTGCACCTACTTCCATATCGTAGGGTTGTAAAATTATACATCCTTGTCTACTCCAATACTTTTGTAGGTTCAAGATTGTATCTTGAAAGGTTTGAAATTTAGGTTTTTTACTTTTTTTTTTAGAAACCATATCTTTGCCAGATAGATCTTTCCTCTAAAATATTAATTACCTGTTCTGTTTGACTTTCCGAAGATAGTTTTTTAGCCAACCATCCTTTTGCTTTTTCAAATTTTTTAATTTCAACGTCTTCACCAAATTTATCTCTCAAAATTTGTTCAGCATTCCCTATTCCATCTACTAATCCCAATTCTTTTGCTTTCCTTCCTGACCAAAACTCTCCTGAAAATAATTCAACTCCTGTATCTTTTTTTAATTTATTTGATCTACTTTTTTCAACAACATCTATAAAATCCTTATGTAAATCTAATTGTATTTTTTTTAATCTGTCAATATCTTCCTCTTTTTCTTTAGTAAAAGGGTCAAGAGTACTTTTGTTTTTTCCTGCTGTATAAACTCTTCTTTGCACACCAATTTTACTAATTAGCTCTGTAAATCCAAATGAGGAATATATAACACCTATTGATCCTATGATTGAGCTTTGATTTGCATAAATTTCATCTCCACAACATGCTATTAAATATCCTCCAGACGCAGCTACATCTTCAGCAAAGATTATTACTTTTTTGTTATTTTTTTTGGCTTGTAGTTTTACATAATCATGAATTAAATGTGATTGCACAGGTGAGCCACCGGGAGAATTTATTGATATAGCAACTGCTGGTGACTTTTTAAATGAAAATGCTTTTTTTATGATTTCTTCTTGTCCAGCAAAATCTATTCCTTGTTTAAATTTTCCAACATTTCCAATTACTCCGCTCATTTTAATGTGGGGGATAATTTTTTTTTTTTTGAAAAATGAAAACATACGTATGCTTATAAAATTTACGATTAAATATAAAGTCTCCTTATAGTTGAAGATTGCGGTGCGTCAATTGATAAGTATAATAATGTGATATTTATACTACTTTAAAATTATGGGTACAGTTGTTCAGCTAAAAAACAAGATAAATAATTCGTATTTAGACCTTAAAAGTTCTGTTGAAGATAAACTGGTTCTGATTGATGAAAAAATAAAATCAAAACTTTCAAGCAAAGTAGAGCTAGTGGAAAAAATGACTCAATACCACCTTGATTCTGGCGGGAAAAGACTGCGAGCGCTTTTAACTCTTGGTTCAGCAAAACTTTGTGGATATCAAAAAGGTACTAGAGACGTCAATTTAGCTGCATGTGTTGAATTAATACACGCCGCAACATTAATGCATGATGACGTTATAGATAACAGTGAATTGAGAAGAGGAAAAAAAACTCTAAATAAAATTTGGGGGAATCAATCATCAATATTAGTTGGAGATTATCTATTAAGTAGATGTTTTGAAATGATGGTTGAAGATGGAGATCAAGAAGTTTTAAAACTTTTATCATCTACATCTGCAGAAATTTCACAAGGTGAAGTATTACAGTTACAACATAAAGGTGAGATAGATATGTTGGAAGAAACTTACCTAAAAATAATTTCGTCAAAAACTGCATCATTGTTTGCAGCTGCTACAAAAGTTGGGTCAATATTATCAAATAAAGAAAACAAAGTAAAAGATGCATTAGAATTTTATGGAAAAAATCTTGGGCTTACTTTCCAAATAGCTGATGATGCGCTGGATTATAATTCAGAGTTAAAGTTCTTTGGAAAAGAAATTGGAAATGATTTTTATGAAGGCAAAATAACTTTGCCAGTAATTTTATTATATCAGAAAGCTACGATAGAGGAAAAAAAAATCATTAAAAAAAATTTTATAAGTCAATCAAGAAGTGAACAAGACTTTAAGGTCATTTTAAAATTAATTAAAAAATATGGTATTATTAAAGAGTGTTTTTCTAGAGCACAATATTTTATTAATCTTTCTTCAAACTCATTGAGCATATTTGATAACTCCAAAGAAAAAGATATCTTAAAAAGATTAACCTCTTTTAGTTTAGAACGAAATTTTTAAGGGCTAAGTAAAACTTTATTCCACTCATTTTTGCTAACTTTAATATATTTTAATCTCTCGTGAATTCTATTTTCACCATCAAGCCAAAATTCTATTTCTGTTGGATTTAAGTTCCAGCCTGACCAATAACTAGGTCTTGGAACAGTTTCTTCTTTTGAAAATTTTTTTTTATAGTTTTTAATTGAATCATACAATTCTTCTCTTTTATTTATAACTGTGCTTTGTTGTGAGGCCCAAGCTCCTATTCTACTTCCATAAGATCTACTATTATAATATTTGTCTGCCTCTTCATTAGAAACAAATTCGATATGGCCAGATATTCTTATTTGTCTTAATAAACTTTTCCAATGAAAGCACATTGATGCATTTGGATTAACTTTTATATCAGAACTTTTTTTACTATTTAAATTTGTATAAAAAACGAATCCTTTTTCACTAAAATCTTTGAGCAAAACCATTCTAACGCTAGGATTGCCTTCTTTATCTGATGTAGCTAAGGCCAATGCGTTCGGATCATTTAATTCAACCTTTTTGGCCTCATTAAACCATTCTTCAAACAACTTAAAAGGATTTTTTAATTCTCCAAAGCATTTATCTAGCCCTAATGAGTTTTTTTGATTCATAATTCTAACAAAATAATTTATATAATATATTTAATGTCATTTAATACTTTTGGAAAGATATTTCGTTTCACAACATGGGGAGAGTCACATGGGCCCGCAATAGGCTGTATAGTTGATGGATGTCCTCCAAATATTAAAATTAGTGAAGAAGTTATTCAAAAAGAGCTTAATAAAAGAAAACCAGGACAGTCTAAATTTACAACACAAAGAAAAGAGGATGATAAGGTAAATATTTTGTCAGGAGTTTTTGAAGGAAAAACTACAGGTACTCCGATTTCGATGATTATTTATAATAAAGATATGAGATCTAGAGATTATGAGACAATTAAAAATAAATTTAGACCTGGACATGCTGATTATACATATTTTAAAAAATATAAAATTAGAGATTACAGAGGAGGCGGAAGGCAATCCGCTAGAGAAACCGCCGCAAGAGTCGCGGCAGGAGCTATCGCAAAAAAAGTCTTAGAAAATAAAATTGGAAAAAAATACACTGTTAAAGGTGCAGTTACTCAATTGGGTATATTAGGATGTGATATAAAAAAATGGAATGATAAATTTATATCTAGTAATCCATTTTTTTGTCCAGACAAATCAATCATAAAATTGTGGGAAAAATATTTACTAAGTATTAGGAAAGCAGGTTCGTCTTGTGGTGCGATAATTGAAGTAAGAGCTAGAGGAGTTCCCGTTGGTTTAGGAGCTCCTATATACTCAAAATTAGACATGGATTTAGCATCGGCAATGATGAGTATTAATGCTGTAAAAGGTGTAAATATAGGATCTGGTATGAATTCTGCTCAATTAACTGGTGAACAAAATTCAGATGAAATTTTAAAAAGAGGCAATAAAACTAAATTTAATACAAACAATGCTGGAGGCATTCTTGGAGGAATATCTTCAGGGCAAGAGATTATAGTTTCTTTTGCAGTAAAACCAACCTCATCAATACTAACATCGAGAAAAACAATTGACACATATGGAAAAAATACATCAATATCAGTCAAAGGAAGGCACGATCCTTGTGTCGGAATAAGAGCAGTGCCTATTGGTGAAGCGATGATGCACTGTGTGTTACTAGATCATTTTTTGATGAATAGTGCTCAGTGTGAAAGTTAATTACTTTTTTTTATAATAATTTTTGAATTTAATGTATCTAATACTTTATTTTCTATATTAGCAGAATCTAAACCTGCATACCTATACATTAGATCAGGTTTATCATGATCAATGAATTTATCAGGTAAAAACATTGATCTGTATTTTAAATTATTATCTAATAAGTTTTTATCATTTAAAAATTGCGAAACATGAGAGCCAAATCCACCTATTGAACCTTCTTCAATTGTGATAAGAACTTCGTGTTCTGTGGCTATCTGCCAAATAAGATTTTCATCTAATGGTTTTGCAAATCTCGCATCGACAATAGTTATATTTATGCCTTTTTTTAATAAATTTTCTCTTGCCATGATGCATTCTTTCAATCTTGCACCAAAATTTATCAGTGCAACATTTTTACCTTCTTTTATTA